>Ga0209417_1000547_pt1 | contig 86228 bp, 87 predicted proteins | sample RifGroF2_FD_184002 | JGI IMG/M metagenome (GOLD analysis project Ga0209417, IMG submission 184002) | Groundwater microbial communities from Rifle, Colorado, USA - Groundwater F2 (SPAdes) (version 2) | ecosystem: Environmental > Aquatic > Deep subsurface > Groundwater | place: Rifle, Colorado... | reverse complement strand
AATAAGAAGGTGTCTTTTACATTTTCCCCATACTCTAAACCAAAAAAATCCTAAAAATATTTTTATTCATTTACAGTTTATTCACTTACCATGATTAAACAATTTTAGTCAGGTAAGGATGCCTGAATTTAGAATGGCCAAGCAAACTTGATCGCCTTAATCTGGGCTCTCTGGGCGGCGGCAACCACTTTATCGAACTCCAGAAGAGCGCTGATAATAAAATCTGGCTAATGATCCATTCAGGCTCTAGACATCTGGGACAAAAGGTAGCTAAATATTACTGGAGGCAGGCGGTAAAATTCTCTGAAAAAGAGAATATTCAACTCCCCAATGCTGATCTTGCTTTTCTGCCTGCTGATTTAGAAGAAGGTCTAAACTATATCCGCGATATGAATTTTGCCCTCGAATATGCTCAGGAAAACAGGAAAAGAATGATGGCAGTTTTCAAAGATAAAATAAGCGAGTTGCTGAATGGCAAAGTCATTTTTCTCCAGGAAGTCAATATTCATCATAATTATGCAGCTCTCGAGAACCATTTCGGCAAAGATTTATGGGTTCATAGAAAGGGAGCTACTTCAGCTAAAGATGGCGAAATCGGAATTATCCCAGGGAGTATGGGTACTCCTTCATATATTGTCAAAGGCAAGGGAAATCTAGATTCCTTTCAATCCTGTTCTCATGGAGCTGGTAGGGCTATGAGCAGATCAAAAGCTTCTAAAAACTTAACTGTAGAAGAGTGCAATAAAGATATGGAAGGCATTGTCTTTGACAGGTGGAACAAAAACAAGAAGTGTTATAGGAAGGATGCCGAATATGACCTCTCCGAGGCTCCGCAGGCTTATAAAAACATTGAGTCAGTAATCGAATCAGAACTAGACCTTATTGACCCGATAGTAAAACTGTGGCCTTTAGCTGTATTAAAAGGCTAATGAAAAGAGTGTTTATTGGATTAAATTCTGTTTTTCCAGTAGTCAGGAAATCTCTTGTGGTGGGCAACTGCTACAATCCAGATTATATCCTTTTCGAGCAGGTAAATGATGAAATAGGGAAACCTGGCAAGAGAAATCCGCCTAGTCATATCATCTCTGATTGGCGAAAGCTCAGGGTTTTCTGAAATTTTATGGATTTGAGTTTTTATCTCGGCTTGAAAATCTAACCCCAACTCTGTGTAAATAGACTTGTAATAAGAGGCTGCATCTCTAAGTTCCTGCACAGCTTCAGCATAGAATAACACTTTCATTTTGAAAAACTGGAAGCAATCTTGGAGAAAACTTCCTCAGCAGGGATTCCTACAGCCTTGCCTGATCGGATTGCTGAGACTCTTCTTTTAATCTCTTTATCATAAGCTTCATAATCCTGTGAAGCATTATCAATACTTGCGATAAGATTGTGGATTAGCTTACCTCTTTCTTTCAGAGGCAATTTGTAAGCCTTATTTTCTATCTCCTGAAGAACTGTCATATCTCGAACCCTGAATTTTGTATTAGTTATTCAATTACAAAAGTATAAACTGATGTTCCAATTTTTCTATATTAAACGGCAAATCCTAACGATTTAAATAAAGAAACGCACAGGCTCTTGCATCGGAGAGAGCCTGATGATGCTGCAACTCAATTCCCATACGCTGACAGCAACAGTCAAGTCTTGCAGGATTAAACCCTTTTGACCGATATATCTTACAAGTACATTCCCAGCGTGGATTAAGATTCAGGTCGGAATAATCTAATGCGTAATGGCTCATTGTGTAAAATAGAACATTTCTATCAAAAGATTCGTTATGGGCGACCAATATCTTACCTGCCAGGCGCTTTCTGATTTCAGGATATATGCCAGAGAAAAGAGGCATATTCTTTGTATGCTTAGGTGTTATTCCATGAACTTCAATGTGTTTTCTATACCAATACTCATTTCCTGGAGGCTGAATCAAGGAGTAATACTCATCAACCATACGACCATCCTGAACAGTAACAATAGCTACAGCACAGGCTGAATGCCTGTGTCCTGTAGCTGTTTCAAAGTCTATAGCTGCAAAATTCATATATTGGTTGTTACTCTCGTTCTGGAGTTTCGTTGAAACTGTGTTTTCCCCATCCTTCATGAATGTACTTTTCGCATCCGAAATGTTCAAAAACCGTTTCTTTAAAAAATCTGGATTTAGTGTAACAGCAAAGTCCATAATCACAATTGAAAGGCGCAAAAAACGAACATCCGCCGCACTGGAATTCAATCCAGCCGTATTTTGCATGCTTTTTCTCGTATTCCCAGTAGGTTACACGATTAGAGAAACCGAATGTAAGTATCTTATTTGTATTCATAGAGCTTCATTTAATTTCAGGATGAGTTCTTGAGGTGGAAAAAATAATATTTTCGAGTTCCTCTATGCAGGTTTCAATATGATCCTGATTTTTGTCCTCCAGACTGGATTTGAGAGTGTCTATCCACATAAGAACCTCTTCAGAAAAGCTATTAGACAGCTTTTCAAATACAGTAAGATTATAGAAATGGTGTATTGCCAGATAAAGTTTACCGAAGTCTATTCCTCCCTCAGGTGAATTTAAGAAGTCATTAAATTCAGTCATCCAATCGATGCAGCCTTTAATGCTTTTTGCGGAATGAAAAGCAGCCATTTTTGTAAAACTTTCGGAAACATTCGGGTAATGCTTGCTGAAAGTTAAGCTGGCTTTACTTCTGACTGCTTTCTCATCCTGTAATTGCTCAATGATTCCGATTAACTTTTCCCTGGATAATTTTACTTCCATAATTCCTCCTAACTTTTATGTATGAAGGAAATAATAGAATAGTCATAAGGACATAGAGTGTTCCTGTAAAAATTTATTGAGAACAATATCTAAATTCTAAACAGGACAATTTCATCAGTGTCTAACCGTGTAGAGGTAACCTAAAGTCGCTCGTTTTAAGGATAACAAGAAGTTATAATGCTAAATATGATGCTAAAGAGTGAAGAAAAATGGTAGCGGGGATTGGAATCGAACCAATGACCTTCAGGTTATGAGCCTGACAAGCTACCTCTGCTCCACCCCGCAATAAAATGGAAGACTCAATAAATTATAAGCTAATCGAAAAAAAGCAAACGCATGAATGAAAAACAGTGCTTTATTATTTAAAGCTTTTAATGTTAAGTATTGCCTCAACCGGGGAATAATATACAATGAAGTCTGATTCTTTTTGAAGATCTTAAATAAATCCCGAGAAAAACAATGAGAATAATTCATAAACAGCATAAAGGGCATACCTATCTAAGCCACAGCCATTTTAGGTTCAAGATAACGCTCAGTACTTATATTATTACGGGTCTTGTCCTTGGAATAGTCGCAGGGATATTTCTCGGTTCTAGAGCAGCGCCTCTGTCCCAAATCGGTAGAACCTGTGTGGACTTGCTTCAAATGGGAGTTATTCCATTTATTGTAGTGAGTTTAATTTGCGGACTTGGAGAAATATGCGGCGCAAGCCTTAAAAGGCTTCTTATTTCCTTTGGTCTTTCAAGCATTGCAATGTGGCTGCTCTTCTTCATTACAGCTGTAGCATTATATATGACATTCCCTTCAATTGAACAGCATTCTCTTTATAAATTTTCCAAAGCAGCTGAAAAACCTCTATCTGAGATGTTTGTTCCTGAAAACCCATTTCATGCCATGGCTGAAGGTTTTGTCCCCGCAGTAGTAGTTTTCTTTATAGCTCTCGGAATAGCCATTATTCCGGTAAAAAACAAAAAACCTTTCCTTGAATCGATGAACACGCTTCTACAGGCACTATTAAAGCTGAACAGCTTTATGGTTAACCTAGTTCCGATTATTGTATTCTGTTATACTGCCAACTTAGTAGGAAACAGTAATATGACAGTGGAGAAACTTCTGGAATTTCAGGTATTTCTGCTCTCTGCATTTCTGGGATGCATCATTACCTTCTTTTTCATTGTTCCTCTTCTGGTAGTTACCTTTACAGATATTGGATACTACGAGTTTATGCGTGAGTTCAAGCATATAGTCATAACCGCAATGTTAACTGCAAATACGATCATCATGATACCTATGATTATTGACAAACTTGAGGAACTATCCAAGAAACATAAAATAGAAGGAGAAGGCAATACTTCTGTAATTCATACTTCCATCACTGTAGGCTTTAATATAACCGGCCCCTCAATGATCCCTACAGTAATTTTCATACTTTTTGCTTCCTGGTTTATAGGAGAAGATGTTTCTATGAGACTTCCGGGGATATTTGTTTATGCTGTTACAACCCTGTTTGGTGGGCAGACTTTTAGCGTGATAGCATTGTTAGATTTTCTTCATCTTCCGCCTGACATGCTAGGGATTTACATGACATTCCAGCAGTTATATCTGGTAAACATCATTGCTGCGATCAAGCAACCATTCCTGGCAGCTCTTGCTCTGATTTGCGTGTTTGTCAATGTAAAAAGAGAATCCTTCAAAATCCTCCCATTCCTTAGGTTGGCAGTAATTGGAGTGACCTCAATAGCGATAACTCTGATTGGTCTTTCTATTTACTATAAAGATACGGTTAAGGGCAATCCAAACGCATTCGCTTCTCTAGTAGATAAAATGGTTCTTGAATCGCCGGTTCCTGTAACAGTTGAAAACACTACCCCAAAACTGACACATGGAGAAGAATTCAATACTCTGGAAGATATCGTCAACAATAAAGAGATTGTTTTTGCATATAAAAACCATTTTGAGCCATTCACATTTAAGAACTCCAAAGGAGAGCTCATGGGATTTATGACTGCACTTGTAGAAAGGCTTGCAGCCTCACTTAACTGTTCAGTAAAATTCGTTCCGGTAGATAACTACCAGATCACAATGGAACTTTTGAAATCAGGAGATATAGATCTTGCATTTTATGAGTTCAATATAGACGATATAGATCATCTTCTTAATGTAGGATATTCAGATCCGATATTGTATCTTCAGTCAGGCTTAGTAGTACACAACTCTGATAGAAATATTTTCTCAAACTGGAAAAACATACTGAACAATCCTTCAATAACAATAGCAATAAGCAGTTTATACCCGCTCAACCACATACTTGAAAATGAAATTAAAAAAGCAAACAAAGCAAAAATAGTTTATGTGGATCAATTTACTTTAAAAGATATACCAAACACAAATTTCCCCGCCTATTTTACATCAGCTGAAAGAGGTCTATTCTTCTGTCTGGAATACCCAAAATACTCATTTATTATGCCTGACGGCATTCCATCAATCAATCAAAACACTCTGATATTCATGACAAATCCAAAGAATAACGGATTGCTATATTACATAAACTATTGGCTCAAAATACAGAAGGAAGGCGATAATGAGAGCGAAGTCCAAAAGCTATACGAGTACTGGATCGAAGGCAAGATCGAAAAAGATTAGAATCTAAATTGTGTCTCTAAAACTTCTTTAAATACTCCAGTCTTTCTGCGATTGGCGGATGAGAATAATGAAAAAGAGAATAGAGTTTATGAGGACATAGATTTGAAAGATTGTCTTTAGCAAGCTTCTTCAGCGAAGAAATCAGATTACTGCTGTTTCCGACAAGCTTACAGGCATATAGGTCAGCCTCCTTCTCATCAAGCCTGGACATATAGTTCATAAATGGTGAAAAGGGATACAATACCAAAGAGAATAGAAAATATACCATAAAGATAATGCAGGGAAGATATATTTCGTTAGAATAAAGATTTCCTTTTGTAGTTATCTCAAAAGCTCTTATGATAAAATCGCTGTTTATGACCTGATAGGCAAGATTACATATGAGCAGCAGAATTGCTTCAATTATAATTATTCTCTTTAAGATATGCTTTTTTTTCCAATGCCCGGCTTCATGGGCAAGGACTGAGACAATCTCTTGGGCATTTAGCTTTTCCAAAAGAGTGTCATAGAGAACTATTCTTTTTACTTTACCTATACCGCTAAAATAGGCGTTAATATGTTTTGTTCTTTTTGAAGCATCTATTTTCACTACTTTTTTCAGTTTAATGCCAGCTCTGGCTAGAACTTCCGATAAAACGCCTAGTAGATTGTCATCCTCTACGGGAGTGAACTTATTGAAAAGAGGTTCAATTACATATGGTGAAATATAAAGCATAAAAATAGAGAACAGGAAAAGAGCCATCCACACCCATATCCACCAGTTGAATAAATATCTGATAATTGCAAAAGGAACTATTACGAGGATCGAGAGGAGTATCAGAGAAATAATCTGGGATTTTATGAAATCCTCAATCCACAACTTAATAGACATAGTATTGAAGCCATACTTCTTTTCAATCTTAAAAGTCGAATACAAATTGAAAGGAATTTCAATTACAGCTGCTATAAGAGCAATCAGATAGAAATATACAATACCGTTTAGATAGTAGTTCAGCTTCAAGGAGAAAATCATACCGTTATAATAATTTATCAGACCTCCAAAAATAAAAACTAGCATTATTAAGCTGTGAAATGATTTATGAATTATTCCGAATGAAAGTTTTTCATCTGTATAGGAACTGATTTTCTTGAATTCTGCCGAGTCAATCATTTCCGTAAAAGACGCAGGTATATTTTCTCGATTGCTCCTTAGGTTCCTGATATTCAAAATATCCAGGAATACATCCCAAAGAAAGAAAATAACAAATGCAAGAAGTATAAGCCAGAAAAAGATATTCATCAGCAAACTATATCAGAAGAAACTTTCCCCATTTGAAGGGTCAACAATCTTAAATTCTTCGATATGGAGAGAAGGTTCAGCCCTGAAACTAAGAGCTTTGCCATATCTGTCTTCGAGTTCCATAAGAAAACAGTTGTCTTCATTCTTGAGTCTGGCAAGAACTGTCGGATTCATTACTACTCTTACAGATAAATTTTTGTCATAACTCTTTCTTTTGAGGATTTCTTTTAGATGCCTCTGTATCTCAACACTTGTAGAGAGCGGCGATTTTACTTTGCCGGTTCCTCTGCAGTATGGGCACGGATCATAAACCCTGTCCAACAAACTCTGCTGCTCCCTCTGTCTTGTCATCTGCATTAATCCGAATAGAGAAATAGGCAAAACATGGGTTTTTGCTTTGTCATTCTTGAGGTTCTTTCTCATTCTTTTAAGTACTACATCATTATGAAAAGGAGAAGACATATCAATAAAGTCAATAACTACCTGTCCGCCAATATTTCTTAATCTAAGTTGTCTTGCTATTTCGTCTGCTGCTTCAAGATTTGTATCAAGAATAATTTCTGCATTATTTCTGCTTCCATGGCTTGAGCCGGTATTTACATCTATAGCTATAAGAGCTTCAGTTTCATCGATACAAATATATCCGCCGCTTGGGAGGGAAACTTTTCGTTCCAATATTTTTGCAAGCTGCTCTTCTACCTTATAGTATTCAAATATAGGCATAGCTTTTGAATGGAGCCTTATTTTGCTGCTCAATCCTTTTCCTGCGGCCTTGTTTATAAAATCTTTCAGCTGGTTGAATTCATTATGATCATCGACAACGACTTCACATATGTCTTCGGTCAAAAAATCCCTAATGCTTTTTTCCAATAAAGATGGTTCCTGATAAAGCATTCTGGGACGCTGAGATTCTTTTCGTGCATTTTCAGCTGTGTTCCATTTTTCTAGAAGCATGTTGAATTCTCGTTTGAAAAAGATTCCCTTCTTGTCCTCAGCATTAGTTCTGCAAATAAGTCCCATGCCTTTAGGTATAGGCAACTTAAGAATTAACTTTTTTAACCTTTCTCGTTCTTTTCTGTCTTCAATTTTTCTGGAAATTCCAATATGATCCGAGAATGGCAGAAGAACAAGAAATCGGCCAGGCATGGCAATATTTGAAGTAACTCTTGGCCCTTTGGTTCCTATAGATCCTTTAGTTACCTGCACAAAAAGAGTGGAGCCTATAGGAAACTTACTGGGGATATCTTCCAGTTTAACAAATTTCCTAGGATTATTCTGTTCTGATTCTCGTAAATTTGCCTGATCATAAGTAGCAGGTATCATATCTGAAAAGTGCATAAAAGCATTTTTATCCATACCTATATCGATAAAGACTGCTTCAAGCGACTGCTGGATATTGACCACTTTTCCTAGAAAGATCGAATCAAGGACATTTACTTTATTCTTTCTTTCAACCTGATAATCCTCGAGTTTGCCATCATTAAGCAAAGCTACGCGTGTTTCAAGTTTTTCACTGTTAATAATAATTTTTCTTTCTGACATAAATCCTTCTTATATATAAAAACTTTCTAATAATCACAAGTTAACACATTCTGATGCTAGTTCAACCCTGGTTCCCCTAAGGAACTCTTCAGCCGACATCTCTTTTTTCCCCTCTGGTATAAGTCTGTTTAATTTCAGTACCGAGTTGGAAGAAGCCCCTATCTCAAACCTCTTGCTATTTGCTGCTTCGATTTTTCCAGGCGCTGAAGAAACCGAATCAGTGCATGATGCTGAAGTAATAATAATCTTTCTGATTCCTTTTTGAGTATGGATAAAAGTATACGCTCCCGGCCATGGATGGTACGCCCTTACCATTCTTTCTATTTGTGTGGCGCTTTTATTTTTCCAGTCAATAAGTCCATCACTCTTTTTAATTTTTCCTACATTAGTCGCGCTTGATGCATCCTGGAGAACTCCACTAACTTTACCGCTGCAGATATCGGAGAGAATAGCATCTACATGCTGAGCTGCCAACTTGCCAAGGCTCTTTTCAAGTTCGTCAGCTGTTTCATCTCCTCTAAGCGTATATCTAATCTCATTGAACACAGGTCCGGAATCTAGACCCTTTTCCATTTGCATAAAACAAACACCGGTTTCTGCATCACCATTTAAAATAGCTGCCGTTACAGGTGAAGCTCCTCTGTACTTTGGAAGCAGTGAAGCATGAATATTTATACAACCAATAACTGGGATATTCAGAATGGGCTGTTTGAGTATTTGTCCGAAAGAAACAACCAGTATAAGGTGTGGCTGCCGCATCTTTATATGAGAAATAAATTCATCTGAATTTACAGATTTCGGCTTTACAACAGATACGCCTTTTTCTTTTGCCCAAAGCCCTACAGGAGTAGGCGTAAGAATCTTGTTTCTGCCGGCAGGCTTATCTTCCTGTGTGCACACTCCTACAAGTTCAAAGCACTCGGAAGAATATAATTTATCTATTATGGGAACAGCTATTTCTCCTGACCCCATGAAATACAATTTCTCTTTCATTCTAAATTATCCGTAATTGAAAAATGGTAAAATAGCTGACAGTTAGTCTATTAACAAACAGTAAATTATATTGAAGCACTACTTATTCCAGGAAAAGAATATTCATAAGGATAAAATGTGTAAAAGTTAGGTAGAAAAAATATTAATATGAACAAAGTAGCTATAGCCCTGGGCGGTAATGTCGGAAAGGTGAAAGATACATTCAATGAAGCAATACTGCTTCTAATGAAAGCAGGATTAAAAGATATCAAAATATCTCCAATTCTTATAAATCCTGCTGTCGGATGCATAGAAGGCACTCCTGATTTTGAAAATGCAGCAATCACAGGAAACTGGGGAAAATCAGCTTTAGAGCTCCTAGAAGCGTGCCAGAGGATTGAACTTACACTAGGAAGACCTCAGGAACATAAGAGTAATATGTCAAGAACCATAGATCTTGATATAATACTTTTTGGTAACATGATAATTGATACAAAAGAACTTAAAATACCACATCCCAGAGCAGAAAACAGAACATTCGTCCTAAACCCGTTAAGTAAAATTGCTCCAAACTGGGAATTCCTTAACACTAGAAAAACTGTGAAAAAATCATTAGAACAGCTTGTGAATAAATAAACTTACCTTGAAAGAATTATCAATTTATATATGCCTAGTAATTAAGAAGGATGAATAATATGTTCAGCAAAGATAAAAGACTGGTTTTCCTGCTCACCTTTGTAATAGTTTTGGCTTTGTCAGCCACTGATATATATGTATCATCTTTACCGGAAATGACACGCTATTTTAATACAACTGGAGAAATAGTTAATATGACTTTAAGTGTATTTGTCATAGGTTTAGCTATTGGAACACTTTTTTCAGGCCTGTTGAGCGATAGATTTGGAAGAAGAACAGTTCTTTTGTGGGCTAATGGATTATTCATAATTATTACTATTTCTATAGCCTTTCTAAATAGTATTTGGCTTATAATAGCACTAAGATTTCTTCAGTCTTTGTGCGTATCTTGCAATGTTATCATTTCACGCCAGATAATAAGAGATTATTTTAATGTAAAACAGCAAATAACAGCCACGGCAACCATGCTTTCAGGTGTTATTTTATCCCCAGCCCTTGCTCCTGTAGCAGGTGCTTATCTATCAGGCTTGTATAATTGGAAACTCTGCTTCATCGCCAGCTCCGTTATAGGTCTAGCAGTTTTTATATGGCTATATAAATCGCTTCCAGAAACAAATAAGAATAAACTTGAAAAACTTCCCTCTCTAAAAGATTTCCTGAAAGTATATCTAAGCTTGGCTGTATCAAAAAGATTTTCTGGTTATGCAATAGTCAATGGTTGCGCTTACGCAACTTATTTTACTTTTATTACTATTTCGAGTTATGTTTACATAAGAGAATACGGAATCTCACCACAAACATACTCATTTGTGTTTATTTTATTGGCTGTTGCTTATCTAATAGGCAACTCGATAACCAAGATTTTCGTAAAAAAGAAAGTCAGACCTAAAATAGCAGTCCTTACTGGATGTTATTTAAGTGCAATTTGCGGTTTTATAAATTGTTTATATTTTCTATCGCCACACAATTCAACACTGGCTATAACAGTATTTACAGTCAGCGCTTTGTTAGCCAGAATAGGAATTGGCATTATAAATGCCCCCATGCAGGTACTGACAATGAATGATTATTCTGAAAAATCTGGACAGTCTATCGGATTATTATATTTTCTTATGTTTATCTTTGAATCAGCTGCAGCTACCCTGGTATCTGAATTTCACAGAAATCCACCATTGGGGCTGGTAATCATAACTGCTCTTTTCAGTATTATTACCGTCCCTCTTTGGATCATGACTATGAAAGCCAGGAGAAAACCTCACAATTTTCTCCCGGAATTTCTCAAAAACTTCGAGTAAACTTTTTCTGCTTAACTTAGATTAGACATTGTAGGTCGAAGATGTAGTTTTTCCTCCATGCCCTGTCCAGTCTGTATGGAAAAATTCCCCTCTCTTGCCGTCTATTCTTTCATATGTATGCGCGCCAAAAAAGTCTCTTTGAGCCTGAATCATATTAGCCGGTAAAACCTGGCTTTTGTAAGAGTCGTAATAACACAGAGCCGAAGAGAAAGTCGGGATGGCGATTCCTAATTCAAAAGCCGTACAAACCACTTTTCTCCAAGATTCCTCACAATTTTTAATAATCCCTGCGAAGAAAGGATCCAGAAGCATATTAATTAATTCAGGGTTTGAATTGTATGCAAAGGATATGTTCTGCAAGAATTTTGCTCTTATAATACAGCCGCCTCTCCATGCCATAGCAATTTTCCCATAATTAAGCTTCCATTTATATTCTTTTGCTGCTGCTCTTATTAGCTGAAAACCTTGAGCATAAGAACATATCTTAGATGCATACAAAGCATTGCTGATGTCTTCAATAAATTTAGTCTTGTCTCCATCAAAAACTTTTCCTTGAGAGCCAAAAACCTTTGCAGCTTCAAGCCTCTCAGCTTTTACAGCAGAAATACAACGAGCAAAAACTGCCTCAGAAATTGTAGGAATAGCTATTCCTAGATCCAACCCTATCTCACTTGTCCACTTGCCAGTTCCTTTCTGTCCTGCAGCATCTAAAATAATATCTAATACATATTTGTCCGTTTGAGTGTCTTTTATTTTAAGAATATCCGCAGTAATTTCTATCAGGTAGCTGTTTAGTTCGCCCTTGTTCCATTCTGTGAAAATTGAATGCATCTCTTCGTTTGATAGTTTGAGTACTTTCTTCATCAGAAAATAAGCCTCGCTTATCATCTGCATATCACCGTATTCAATACCGTTATGCACCATTTTCACAAAATGACCTGCGCCATTTTCTCCAATCCAGTCACAGCATGGTAACCCATCTGAGGCTTTTGCGGCCATAGCCTGAAATATTTCTTTTACTTCAGGCCATGCTTCAGGAGCTCCGCCAGGCATCAGAGAAGGTCCATGAAGAGCTCCCTCTTCACCTCCAGAAACTCCGGTTCCTATAAAAAAGATCCCTTTTTCTCTCAATGCTTTTGTTCTACGGTCTGTATCAGCAAAATAAGAGTTGCCTCCATCAATTAAAACATCTCCTTTTTCTAGATAGGGAGTAATTTCGTCTATTACCTGATCCACTGGAGAGCCAGCTCTTATAAGCATCATTATTTTTCTAGGTCTTTTTAACTTTGAACAAAGATCTTCATAACTAGTTGATCCTATGAACTTCCTTTCTGGCATATCTGTAAGCATGCTTTGAACTTTTTTATAGTCTCTGTTATATAAAGCAACTGTATAACCTCTGCTCTCGATATTCATAGCCAGATTCTTGCCCATAACTGCAAGTCCAACCATAGCAAAATCAGCTTTAGTACTCATAGAAACCTCCATTAATCATTCATAAGATTCATATCACTCTAGTTTTAAAAATGTATTCTTAAAATAGAAAAAATCGTTATTGAATTTGAATTATATCGGAAAATCAATTTTTAATTGAGACTCAAATGGATATAATTGTTAAATATTTTTAGAAATTTAAAAAACTTAACATAAATGAGGAATTAAATGTTAAATCAAACAATAATTTCCGAGGGTATATGCCAGATAAGTAAAGCTTGTCCTTGTTCAATAGTGATATTCGGAGCTTCAGGCGATCTCACAAGAAAGAAGCTTATTCCAGCGCTTTTTAACCTATACAACAATGGCAATATTCCTGACAACTTTTTTCTGGTAGGTTCTGCAAGAACAAAAATTTCTGACGAAGACTATCAGAAAATCGTTTCTGACATCCTTATAAAAAATGAATTATTCGCAGCCTCTCCAAAAATTAATGACTTTGCAAAAAGATGTTTTTACCATTCAGGCGACTATGGAGATATAAATTCATACATAGAGCTTAAAGATAAAATGAATTCTTTAAGCACGCAATTTAAAACAGAGGGCAACTGCGTTTTTAATTTGGCTATTCCTGCGACACTTTACACGAAAGTCGTTGAAATGCTCGGCAAGAGCGGCCTTCTAATACGCGGTAGCAATGAAAAACCTTTCCATAGAATAATAATAGAAAAACCTTTTGGAAGAGATTACAACTCTTCTGTAGAACTTAATAGTTTTATAGACACATATGCTTCTGATAAACAGGTTTATAGAATAGATCATTACATGGGAAAAGACACTGTTCAGAATATTTATGTTTTCAGGTATGGAAATTCTATTTTCGAACCAATATGGAACAGAAACTGTATTGATCATATTCAGATAACTGTGGCAGAAGATATTGGAATTGGAAACAGAGCCGGCTTCTATGACCAGGCAGGGCAAATGAGGGATATGCTCCAGAATCACCTTATGCACCTTTTGACTTGTATAGCAATTGAGCCTCCGGTCACTCTTTCCGAGGAAAATCTGAGAAATGAAAAGAAAAAACTCTTGAGAAGCATCAGACCTTTCAATGTTGATAATATTTCTGAAGATTTCGTTTTGGGGCAATATGATTACGGTAAAATTAACAATGAACAAGTTAAAGCCTATAGAAGCGAGACGGATGTTCCTCCAAATTCATATACTGAGACATTCTTTGCTACCAAGATATTCATTGATAACTGGAGATGGCAGGGAGTACCGTTTTATCTAAGAAGCGGAAAGCGCCTGAAAAGCAAACTTAGTAAAATTTCCATTGTGTTTAAGAAAACCCCTACCCTAATATTTCAGGATCTCGGAATTTCTGACAGGCTTTCCAATGTTATTTCCTTCAATATTTACCCTGATCAGGGTGTTTCTTTGCAATTTCAGGCAAAAATACCAGAACAGAAGATGTGTATAGGCACTCTTAATATGGACTTCAGCTATCAAAGAGAATTCGGCAGCGAACTGACATCAGACTACAATTATCTGATCCTTGACTGCATGATGGGGGATCAAACACTCTTTTGGAGAAAAGATAATGTGGAACTTTCGTGGAAACTGCTCACTCCAGTCCTGGAAAAGATAGAAAACCTCTCAGAAGCTGAAAAAAGAGAACTAGTCCATCAGTACCTGCCTGGAAGTTGGGGGCCTAAGGCTTCAGAAAAGTTTATAGAAAAAGATAACAGAAAGTGGATTAATAAGTAGAGAATTTTATTCACCTGCTATAGAATTCATTATATATATTTACAATTCTTTTAAGGAGTTTTCAATATGAAAGTTTCTAAGTTTGAAACTATCAAAGAGTTAAGTCATTGGTCCGCGAATTACATCTGCAAAACTGCAGATGAATGCATTGCAAAAAAAGGATTCTTCACTCTATGCTTAAGCGGAGGATCTTCTCCAGCCATGCTTTACTTGCTTCTGGCAACAGAATATGTCTCAAGAATGAACTGGACTAAAACATATATTTTCTGGAGTGATGAAAGGTTTGTCCCTCATACTGACGGAAATAGTAATTTTCATATGGCATATGATCTTCTTCTATCAAAATGCCCTATCCGTGAAGCTAACATATTCCCGACACCAGTAACAGGTTCTCCTGAGGAAGCTGCAGAGCAATATGAAAAAACAATAAGGAACTTCTTCTGGGAAAAAAATCATACTGACTATAAAGCAATCCCTTCGTTCGATGTAATACTTCTTGGAATGGGAGGAGATGGTCATGTTGCTTCTCTATTTCCCGGCATTCCTCAACTGGATGAGCCCAGAAGACTTGTATTGTCTGTGACAGCTCCATTCTATGCTCCTTCCAGAGATAGAATAACCTTCACTTTTCCCCTTATAAACTCAGCAGCTCACATCCTTCTTTTGGTTCCTGGCAAGGAAAAATCAAAATTGATTTCTCAGCTCATTAACCCTGATCCGAACCCAAACAGGAAAAAGTTACCGGCTGAATGCCTCAGACATGGAGATACAACACACCTGGTTATAGACAGCTATTACAGTTAATAATTACAATGTATTGATTTTTAAAGCAGGCACGGGTTTAACAAACCCGTGCTGTTTTTTTATAGGAAGTGACTTCTTTAGATGTTATCTTTTACTTTCGAACTCTTTGAAGAGCTTATCAAAGAGATACGGGACAATCATAATTTTTTCTGGTTTAGGAACATATGCTATTCTCAGCTGAGTCATACCAGGATTCTCTTCACCTTTTTTCACATCATAAAAACCTGACATAGGCGCTATCAGGAGGGTGTAATGCTTTCCTTCTATTTCCACATTGCCTTTCTGTGCACAGTAAAGAGAAAATTCGGTTGAATTAAATCCTTTTTTAGCAATATTTCTGACATCGACCACAGAATATAATGATGCCTCTGGAGAAGAAACAATTACCCCGGGAAGAAGTTCAATCAAAACTTTTCTTACTTCTGAAAATAGGGGTTTGTAATAGTCTCTTAGCTGCTGATACCATTTGTTTAAATCCTCATGGCTTTCATGTGCTATAGCTCCGAAAATGTACTGTCCAATAGCGTTTGCGCATAAATTTGTGGTATATTCAGCCAGTGCTTTATCATAGAATTCCTTATTGTCTGTGACAAGCGCTCCAATTCTAAGTCCGCACGCATTCCATACTTTGGAAGCGGTTTCGATGCTTATTCTTCTTCCTTCAATTCCTTGAACTAAAGAGTCATTTAGCGCCCATATACTTGATTTTGCCTCATTTATATAAAGCAATTCTCTGTAAGCTTCATCGCTTATCATCCACATATTGTATTTTACGCAGAGCTTTGCAAGTTCTATCATTGAGTCCATATTGCAGAAATGGCCTGTAGGATTATCATAGGGAATTACTACCAGCGCGCCAGGTTGATACTCTTGAATAACTCTCTCTAAATCCGGTAAATCTGGAAGAGTAAATTTTCCGTTGTCCAGTAATTTACGGGTAACTGAAACTGTTTTTCTTCCTATTCTTTCAGCAAAAGCAATATAATTAGTATATGCAGCATCAATCATGAGAAGAGGTTTTTTTCCAGTGCCGGCTTCTCCGCATACACCAACTAGAGCAATTTCCATCGCCTGGCTTCCACCGTCTGTAACCATAACGGAAAGATTGTCGCTTTTTAATCCGGAAGAAGCTATTATATTCCTGAAAGCATCCATAGTTTCCACTGTCCCTGAAGAAGGAGTATATCCGACAACACCACTCCTGAAATATGACTCTTTTCCAGAACATAGATTATGCATTCTTTGAATCATTGCCGGGTGCATTGGAAGAGTAACATTTCCTATGGCAGTATTTACAGCTTCCACTTTATCATCTCTCTTAAGAAACTCAATCTGAGCCATTCTTATTGAAGATGGCTGTCTGGACTTAAAATGTTTTGATACTTCAGGTTTTTGCATCTATACCCCCCTTTACTTGTAATTATTGTTTTGTTAAAACTCCATTAAAAAACTATACATCAAAAGCAAACCGTTTGCATTGTTCAGAAAAAGATTATAGAATCTATATTCTACTTTTTAAATATTGGGCTATTCCTCTATTAAATATAAATTCAAAAAAGGAGAGAGAATACTAATGAAGAATTTTTTATATCTTAGTGGAACTATTTTTATACTTGTATTCATAGGGGGATGCGCTTCAACTGAACTTATTCCTCCACCGCAGGATAATTACGGTCTAAGCGTGGAATCTGCAGTTACTGGTGAACCAATGATAATCGATTCATCTACTCCTGTACTAAAATTTAATGACAGGCTCTATTATTTCCAAAATCAATCTGAACTTGATATGTTCAATAAAAACCCTGATTATTATATAACAAGGCATCCTTTCAATGAACTTCCGAAAATAATATCTCCTCTCATAAGTGATTATGGATTAAGAACAAGCTGTTCTTATAATTCGGATCCTATAGTAGTTACTCAATTCACCCCTACCCTTTCATATATGAGCAGAATTTATTATTTTGCCCACACTGAATCAAGAGACTCTTTCATACAGGATCCTCAAATGTATATAGCTAAGTTTCCGGCAAATAAAGTTGCTAGAACTATTTCTCCATTAAAATCAGCTTATGGATCGAAAACGATATGCGCGACGACCGGTATTCCAATTCTTGTAGGACCTCATACCCCTGCCTTGGAATATATGGGACAAGTTTTTTACTTCAGTGATATCCCTTCGATGGAGGCATTTAAGAAAGATCCACTGGCATATATAAATAAGGAATTCAACTCAGAATCTCAGCCTCAAGCAGCTACACTCAGTAAGTAGCCATGCTAAAATAGAACACCCAATCAACAAATCTTTTAGATTGAAAATTGGGTGTCTTTTCCAGTTAAAATTAAATTACTCTGCAAATTAACCCTTTAAGATAAGCAGACTCGGGAAAATTAAGAGCTATCGGATGATCCGGGGACTGACTAAGCTTCTCAAGGATTTGAACAGTTCTCCCTGAATCTGCAGAAGCATAAGAAAGTATTTTTTGAAATAACTCCTCAGTCATAGGCTGAGAACAGGAGAAAGTAGCAAGAATACCATTTTTTCTTAGAAGTTTCATTGCCAGAAGATTTATGTCTTTGTAAGCTCTTGATGCATGCTCTAGATGAGCTCTGTCATAAATAAATTTTGGGGGATCGAGAATTATCATGTCAAATTGTTTTCCGTAATCTCTGTATTTCCTGAGCTGTTCGGCAACCTTGGCTTCGATAGTTTCCGATTTAGTCAAATCAAGGCCGTTGAGTTCAACATTTCTTTTCAAAGATTCCAGCGCAGAACTAGAACTGTCCACGCTAGTGACCCTTTTTGCCCCACCCTTAAGTGAAGCAATAGAGAATCCTCCTATATAGGCGAAACAGTCCAGAACTTCCATTTCATTAGAATAATTTGCTACTCTTAAACGGTTTATCCTTTGATCCAGATAAAAACCTGTTTTATGTCCTTTTTTTATATCTATATAGTATTTTATACTGCCTTCATTTATTTCAATCGAATCGGGAGGCTCTGAACCGGATAAAACACCCACACTAAGAGGAAGTCCCTCTTTTTCTCTAATATCTACATCCGATCTCTCATAAATGCCTTTATTAGGGACTAGTTCATTAAGAATAGAAACAATAATATCCTTATGAAATTCAGTACCGGTAAAAAGAAACTGGCAAACAAGATATTCTGCGAATTTATCAACAATCAGTCCCGGAATCCCGTCTGCCTCACCGAAAACAAGGCGAACACAGTTGCTGTTTCTGGAGAACATCCTGCTGCTTCGAAAATTAACTGCGCTTTCAACTTTTTGCCTTATAAGTGATTCATCCAGCTTTTCCTTATCAGAGAAAGACCATATTCTAATTGCTATTTTAGACACAGGAGAATATGAACCGTAACCTATTATTTCATCGTCTTCCGAACGGATTTCGAGAGTCTCTCCCATAACAGGAGATCCATTTATTTTCTTGATTGCGCCTGAAAAAATCCAAGGATGCCGATATTTAAGGGTGTTTGCTGAACCTCTTTTTATAATTGCAGATAACATTTTATAGCCTTTTTTCCTGTTTCTCTATTTGGTAGTATTCTGAAACTAAATTGTTTTATACATATGATACTCTATAATTCATTTAATTTTAATAAATACTATCACTTTTCAGGTGTATAACTACAATGAGTATTGCTGAATCATCAACGCTATGTTCGAAATTAATTGAGAACATTTCAAATGTTTTTATCGGTAAACCCGATGTTGTCCGGAATGCAGTTCTATCGCTAATTTCCGGAGGGCATATTCTGCTCGAGGATGTTCCTGGAGTGGGAAAAACCCTTCTTGCTAAATCTATTGCAAAGTCAATTCAAGGATCCCTTAAAAGAATTCAATTTACCGCAGACTTGCTGCCTACTGATGTAACAGGCGTTACAATGTTCTATCCGCATAAAGGAGAATTCGAATTCAGAAAAGGGCCTATCTTCTCAAATATCCTTCTTGCTGACGAAATAAACCGAGCTACTCCGAGAACTCAGTCAAGTTTATTAGAAGCCATGGAAGAAGGACAGGTCACAGTAGATGGCAATCTCTATTTTCTGGAGAAACCATTTTTCGTAATAGCTACTCAAAATCCTATTGAACTTGAAGGCACTTATATGCTTCCCTTTTCTCAAATGGACAGGTTTATCTCCAGACTCAGAATTGGTTATCTGGAAAGTAAGACAGAAAAACATATGCTCAAGGAACAAAAAATTACAATGCCTATCGATAACCTAAACACAGTTTTAGGCTGCCCTGCTCTTCTTGAAATTCAGGAAACGGCTAAACATATAAAAGTTACAGAAGAACTATACGAATACATAATCGCAATAATCCACAAGACTCGAAACTCCGGAAAAATAGAGTATGGCGCAAGTCCAAGAGGGACTTTGGATCTGATGAGATTCAGCCAGGCGCAAGCTTTACTTGAATCAAGAGATTATATTCTACCTGACGACATTAAGAAATCAGCTCCTGTGGTTCTAGGACATAGGATAATACTGAAAAAAGGAGCAAGACTTTCAACTGCCTCAAACAGCGATGTTATTCATGAAATAATCGAATCAATCCCTGTCCCCATTTAAACCATCTTCCTGATGCGTATTAAAATATATCTTACAAAAGCTGGTCTTTCTTTCCTGGGGTTACTAGCGCTTTTTTACTACTTTTCGCTTATTACCGAAATCGGTCTCCTCATTATTATTATAGGAATTTTCATCGGTTGTTATGTATTAAACCTTGTATCGGCTTACAGAACTATCAATAAAGTATTAATTGAAGATTTCAATACTCTGAAAACAACTGAAAAATACATGTTCACTTCAAGCCTGACGATAGCTAACAAAGCAAGAACTTTTACAGGTTCATTTTCCTTAAATAGTGACTATGGAACTATTCTAAGAGTAAGTTCAATTAAACCCAAAGAAACCCGCCATCTGACTCCGGAAATAATATTCAATAATCGTGGAGTCTATCCTATTGATTCCATGAGGATTGAATCTCAATTCCCCTTTAGCCTTGTGAAGGTCTCCAGAAAAATTAAAATTAAAGGGGAATTTCTGGTACTGCCGGCAGTCTACGATTGCAATCCGCCAAAGGCTTCAGGATTCGAACCAATGTTAGGTGGAACTTTCAGCGGGAAACATAAAACTCCCCATGGAAATGATTTTGCCGGAATTCGTCCTTTTCAGTCAGGCGACATGATGAAGCAAATACATTGGAAATCAAGCGCTAAAGGCTTGGGATTGATGGTTAAGGAATATACAGAAGAGCTGTCGGGTAAAATATCATTTATAATTGATTCAACTTTTGTTCAGCTATCAGACAATGAATCAATTACTGACTCTGCTATACGCGCTGCCGGTTCTCTTATCTTTGCTTCTCTTGATTCAAGTCACACAATTGAGATTCTCAATCTTAAGGAACAAATAATACACACTTATCAACCATTCTCAGACTCTGATATGATACTGGATTATCTTGCCAGGCTTGAGGTCTCAAAAAACCCTTATGAGATTGAAAAATTAAACAATTCCTTATCCCTTGTTTCAAAATCTTCATCATTGTGTTTTATCTTTTCTTTACTTAACAACAAAATATTAAACTGTCTTTATTATCTGGCTGAAAATGGCCGCGTCATCAATCTTTTGCTGCCCCATGAAAGTTTTGAATATAAGCGTGAAAATGAGAGAATATCGTCGCAAATAACTTCTCTCCTGTCCAGCAATGGAATTCAAATAAAATATTTTACAAAAGACTCTATTATTGCATGAGAAAATTTGAGGAACCATTAAATCTGCTTATCCTGACAGGACTGATATGCCAGGGACTCTTCAATGAAACTTATTTTGTAGTGGTAAGTTTTGTTTCAGGATGGTTTCTGTGTATTATTTTCAGGCAGCAAAAACAATTTATTCCCAAGACTTTGGAGTTTCTTATACTGCTTGCATCACTGTTATTATCTTTACAGTTTGCAGGCGCTGGAATCTTTTTGAAGTGTTTTTCTCTTGGAAACGGGTTGACCTCTCTTCAGTTGATGAGAATGCTGTGGCCCATAGATATAAGATCAAAATACTTTTCTACGGCAATTGCCCTTACTCAGATAGCAGTCGGAAGCCAGGTTCTCCTTGGTTATTCTTTTATCATTGCCATTGCAGCTGTTTTTCTTTTTCTGCCAAAAGTTCTTTACTCTCTTCATATGGAAGAGGAGAAGCATCCCTTTGATTTATTTTCCAGAAGTGGCTACTGGCTATTCAATCATAAAATTCACTATCTCTCAATTGCCGTAATAGCTATTTTGTTTTTCCTCTTCTTTCCCAGAATTAGACTTTTTAATACTCTTAATATTTACGGATTTGGAAAATCATCAGAAAATATAGAACCGACTTTGACCACCTCTTTTGGCGGTGAGTCTGGAGATCAGAAACTCATATTCAGAATATCAGGCGAAAATATAAGTTATCTTAAACTTTTTACCCTTGATACATTTGACGGTAATGTCTGGTCTCAAAGTCAGTCAAGTTTCAGAGCCCATTCCATTTTTACAGAAAAAACCAAACTAAATGATCCTAATTATAGAAAGGTAGAAATTGCCGACAATAGCTATTCGTCAAAATTTCTTCCCTCAGATGGTTATTTGTTAAAAGCAAAGGGGAACTTTTTCCTGAGTTCCTTTTTTAGTGAACAAGGCAATATTATGATTTCTGAAATGCCCAAACTTAACAATAAATATTACGAATATTTTTCCATTATTCCTGAGCCATATTTCAAATTGCTTCAAATAGATAAAATCAGATATACTCGTTATCCGGAAATTTCTGTAGAGATTAAAAGTTTTGTAGATAACATCCTAGGAGATGAGAAAATACCTGAAAAACAGGCATATAAACTAGAAAGCTACCTTAGATTCAATTTCACTTATGAATTAGGCAGCCCTGAACTGGATTCAAGAAAACCTATTGATGACTTTATATTTAATAGAAAGCGAGGCCATTGTGCAAGATTCGCATCTGCTTTAGCTCTTTTTCTTAGGATTAAAGGTATTCCAGCCAGAGTAGTAATAGGGTTTTACTCTAACGAGAAAAACGAATTCGGAGACTTTTATAATATTCGCAATTCTCACACTCACGCATGGGTGGAGGCTTTTTTCTCCGATAAAGGCTGGAAAATTCTTGACTCCACACCTCCTGACATGCGAGGGGGCTCGACTCTGGCAAATCTCCCTTTATTGACTGTATTAAATGACTTAATTGAGTATATATGGTTTTCTAAAATAGTTAACTTTACGGCAAGCGACCAGAATTTATTTTTTGGCGCTATCATAGAAACCATCAGGAACACTTCACATAGATTCAAAGCAAATTACATTGGAATAGCTCTAGCTATCATAATATGCATTTTACTAATGGTCATTTTTGTGCATAAGCTAAAAAAACTTTCTCTCCATTTCGCAGTGCGAGAAAAAAAGATCAAAGAGAGCATCAGATATGCCGAAAATTTTTACGGAAAAATGTTAAAGATTCTGGCTAAATATAAATATGTCCGTCAATCGTGTATGACTCCTTTTGAATTCGTCGATTCTCTGAAAATCAATAGGTTTCCGCAGATCGATTCAATTGAAAAACTCACAACTTATTTCTGTTTGGCTAAATACGGAGAAGTATCCCTTGGAAAAGAACAGAAGATTGATATCCATAAAACACTCGAAAGCCTTAAAAACGGAAAACCTGAATCCAGTCGATTCAAATAAACTTATTTAATCTTCACTCTGAATCCTATTAAGTTTTCGCCAAAATATTTTTAGTCCTAGAGTTAATAGAAAAACAAGAAAGAAAACTGCTTCATTTCCCAAGTCCTTTGGAAGCTCAATGTGAATAATTTTAATAGCAATATATAAAACGATAATATTTAAAAAAAAGTCAATTGTGCTGCCTATTATACAACCAGGAATATCAATAACTGTGAAAATAATCCAAGTCATTAAGTCAGCAAACAAAAATCCGGAAAAAATACTCAAAAGGAAATCGTTTTGCGATTTTTGAACATAATTCATGGTTATAAGAAATACTATATAAAAAAATGCTCTGCATAATGTCTTAGCGATATTCATAAATGGATGAACTATCAGTATATTATTTATTAAATTTAATAATAATACTATTTAAGTATATTTGTTATATAAGAATTTGATTATCATCGACTTTATTTCCCATTTATTTAAAGTGGTTTAATGTTATAATTTTCATACTGTCAATTTCTTAAATTATTGACTATTCTTAGCTCCGCTGTTATATTCACCATAGCGTTTTATCGTATAAAATTTAAAAATCGATAGGGTAGCAATGAAAATCCTAGTTATCAACGCGGGCAGTTCTTCACTAAAATTCACAGTATTTAACTTTTCATGGTTGGGAAAACAGACAGTCCTGGCATCAGGACAGGTAGAGTGCATAGGTCTTCTGACGGCATCACTTATTTACACCAAAACAGGGAAAGCCAAAGTAAAAACTGAAATTCCTCTCAACGAAGAGAGACTCTTGACAAAAAAATATATCAATCATTCAGAAGCTCTAAAAGTTGTTTGTGATAAACTTTTAAACAAAGATGACGGAGTAATAACAAGTATCAACGATATCCTTGCTATCGGGCACAGAGTAGTACATGGCGGGGAGAAAGCAACAAGACCGGTCATTATAGACGAAAAAATTAAGGAGCTCATCGTAGAGTGTACTCATCTGGCTCCATTGCACAATCCAGCTAATCTTGCAGGAATAACAGCATGTGAAGAGACTTTTCCAGGAGTTCCGAATGTAGCTATATTTGACACAGCCTTCCATCAGACTATGCCTCCTGAATCTTATCTTTATGCAATACCTTACGAACTCTATGAAAAACATGGCTTCAGGCGTTATGGTTTCCATGGCACATCTCACCATTATGTAGGTAAACAGACAGCAAAGTATTTAAAAGTAGCTTTTGAAGAACTGAAGCTCATTACATGTCACTTGGGCAATGGCTGCAGTATGGCTGCCATTGACAAAGGAGAAGTAGTTGAAACCTCTATGGGAATGACCCCTCTTGAAGGGCTTGTAATGGGAACTAGGTGCGGAGATATAGACCCGGCTATCCCCATGGCTCTTGTAAATGATTGTGGGATGGCTCCAAGAGACGTTGATATCCTCCTTAATAAGAAAAGCGGTCTTTATGGCCTAGCTGGAATAGGCACTGGAGATATGCGTGATGTAATCCAGGCTGCAGAAAAAGGAAATAAACAAGCTGAAATAGCTAAAAATATATTTATCAGAAGGATTGTTAAATATATTGGAGCCTATTATACAATGTTAGGTGGATCAGATGCGATAGTTTTTACTGGAGGAATAGGCGAGAACAGTGCTCCGATAAGAGCTGGTGTGGTAAATATGCTCGAAGCTCTCGGCTCATGTTTGGATCCGGCAGCTAACCAGGGATGTACAGGTTCAGCAGCAGTTATATCTACAAAAGACAGCAAAATGAAAGCTATAGTTATGCCCACTAATGAGGAATTGATGATAGCTACGCAAAGCGTCGAACTGCTCCTAGAAGAAGGTAAGCTTAAAGTAGTCTCGGTCTAAACTAACAAATTTTCAACTTAAAATACGGGAGGCACAACTATGTCGATAATGGACAAAATAATTGAAAAAGCAAGAGCTAAACAGAAAAAACTTGTTTTGGCTGAAGGGCACGACCAGAGAGTAGTAATAGCAGCAAACAAAATAATTGAAAAAGGTATTGCTAAGTCTGTGATTGTCATTGGAACTGAGGCTGAAATCAGTAAATCTTGTAAAGATGCAGGGATTACTGAAAGAAAATTCACTTCCTACGATCATCTCACTTGCCCTAAAATGGTTGAATATGCTAAAATCCTTCAACAGTTCCGAGCTGAAAAAAAGAAAGATATCACTCTAGAAAAAGCCATTGAAACACTTAAGCAGCGCATATTCTTCGGAGCTATGCTGCTTAGAATAGGTGAAGTTGATGCATTGGTAGCTGGAAGCATAGCTTCAACCGCAGATATGCTAAGGGCAGCTTTTATGATAATAGGAACAACTCCCGGCATAAAAAGCGCAAGCAGTGCATTCCTTATGGATCTTGCCTCTCCTTCTCCTGGCGGAGAATCTACACTGCTTTATTCTGATGGCGCAGTGATTCCTGACCCTGATTCGGCGACTCTTGTTGACATCGCACTGGCTACAGCAAAAACTCATCTCTCGCTGATTGGAACAACACCAAAAATCGCTTTCCTTTCTTTTTCTACTAAGGGAAGCGCAGAACATCCGTTGATTGATAAAGTTCGCACAGCTACTGAAATGTGCAAAGCAAAAATAGCTGAACTTAAACTGGACTATCTGGTTGACGGGGAACTCCAGGCAGATGCGGCTCTGGTTCCTAAGGTTGCGGCTTCGAAGGCTCCGGACAGCCCGTTAGCAGGAAATGCTAATATTTTGATTTTCCCTGATCTAAATGTAGGAAATATCTGCTATAAGATTACCCAGCGACTTGCAGGCGCAGCTGCAATCGGACCAGTCCTTCAAGGTCTGGCAAAGCCTATGAGCGATCTTTCCAGAGGCTGTTCTGCAGACGATATAGTTGGGACTGCAGCAATGGTTATCTGCCAGGCTCAATAATCATAATAACTCGAGAAGGTAGCTGATTAATTCAGCTACCAATCTATCTCACCATTGTACATGCCATTCTGCCTGCGACAGTATGGGAAAATTGATAGTATCTTGTAATGGCTTTAAGGATAAAGTTTTTCATTGAAAGAAATTTCAGTAAATCATCACCTTCCTTTTATATTGAGAGACTATGGACTTTGTTCTTATCCTAATTTTACGCCTCGTCAGCTAAATTTATTGGTTTTATTGAGTCTGTTTAAGCCCGATTAATTTTTGTTCAAGGAAAAACATTACCAAAACTGATGTTCAAATTGGGGTTCTGGAAGGTCTCCGAGTTGATGATAAAGTGCGGTCTCTATGACTTCATAAGACCTATACCCAAATGCCTTCCGAACCATCGTGTTAATCTTATAATTTAGCCCTTCTACTATGCCGCTGTTATACTGTTTTTTAGCCTTAAACCAATTTAGAATCAAATCTCGATGTCTTTGAAGCATCATGGAAATATCCTTCATTGGTTGCAATCTGGATCTATTAGCCTTGTCGCACCAGGTGTCAAGAAACTTCCTCGCCCAGGGTGGACTTTTATACTCCCAGAATAACTGGAATTGCTCTTTAAGCAGATACGCTCTTATTACGCCTATATTCATTTTGAGGAGATCTTTGAGTTTAAAGCGTTCTTTGTCTGTAAGATTAGAAGGCCTTTTTAAAAAGCACCAGCGGGAGTGCTTTAGTACAGGAGGAGTTCCCTCTTTTCTGAGCTTTCTGGCTTCCTCTGCCCTGATTTTATCAATAGCTTTGCTGAACTTCTGCATGATATGAAACCGGTCGAGAATATGTATTACGCCGGGAAGTCGTTTTGCTGCTACTTTGATGTATGCTTTCCACATATCACTGCATAAGAATCTAATACCATGGCAAAAGCCATTTTGAGCTTTCTCCATCTCATCGAAGAAACTGTTGAAGGACTTGATAGTCCTGTCTCTGCCCACCCAGAGCAGTCTTCTTGCCGAGCCGTTAAGCTGATACACTACTGTTAGATATTTATGTCCCTTCTTCCATTGTATTTCGTCAACTCCTATGGCATCAACTCCATCAGGTGACCTATGTTCAAGTCCATAAGAGACAGCAAATTCTACTGCTCTTCTTACAGTATCCCAGCATGTTCTGTATCTTTCAGCAACAGTTTTCCATGAAAGCAGCTTTGCCCAGTCTGCAAGAAACCACCTGAAATGAATAGTGATATTGTTTTTGCCGTCGCCCCAGGGAACTTTTTCAACCTTGATGCCGCAACTTGAACAATTAACTCGTCTCATGCTGTATTCAAAAAAACACTTTAACCCCCAGAATGGAATGAACTCAAAGAACCTTACAGGAAGCCTGTCATAAGAGGGGAATTTCTTCCCGCATCCGGAACAAATTCCCCTTGATCCCTTTCTTGCTTCAAATGTAAATATGCCTTTTTCCTGTTTACATATCCTGCATCCTGTTATTATAAATCCCTTGAAATTGCAGAGTTGTCTGATTACTGTTTTCAAGCGCATCGTAGGTATTCCTTTTTCTTTTAGTAGTTGAAATCCGAAATATCTATTATGCGCTACTTTCTTTTATTTCCTGCTCCTAATAAAATTTTCCCCTTTTTCAAAAAATCAGTCTTGTCTGTAGACGAGAACCGCATTTATTGCTGGCTTTGAAAAGGGGATAAAAATGCCGCAAACATACCTACTCTTACACTTCTCTTTGATCCATGAATTCTGCTGAAGAGCCAAAAAATATTACTAGAAACTTATAGCTTGCAGGAAAAACCCAAGCCAACGGAACAAGAATGTTTATAGCATTTCTTCCTCTTTCTTTTGATACTTCCATAATGAAGCCTTCTTCTTCCTCGTTAAATTTATACATCTGATTGTAAATAACAGGAATGGAAAGAAAGACGCTTCCGGTAGTAAAAGCAATTAAAGCAGCTGGCATGACGAAATGGAAAAATCAGCTGAATCTCATTTTGCTTATGCTCGTCAAAATCACAGGATAAATTACCATTGGAATAAAAAGCAAGTAAAATATTGAAGCCATAATATAAAGTAGTACTCCTTTGAACTGCATATAACTCATGGTTCCGAATGTAAAAGTCGCCATTACCAGTACACCCAATGGAAGCATCATCATTAGATAGTTATTAATTTTATTCATAACCGATGCCCAAACTTCTGAAGACTTAACTAATTCGATCTTGTTTTCATGATTTATCAACGCTATCCCAATGAGTATGCAGAAAATAACTATTGCCGGGATAAAACCATTTGCCAAAGAGTTGAAAGGATTGGAAGGAATAAACATTTCATAGAAATTAATGCCTCCTGCTTTATTAAAATTGCCTGGATGGAAGAAACTGCTTCGGAGAACATCAGGAAAAGAAAACTGAAGACCTATTGCATAGAAAATACTTATTACCCATAGACGAATAAGAACTATACTGCCTTTCTTCCAAAGTCTTTTAGCCCGATCTTTAGTTAACGCACCTATAGAATGAACAATACTGAAAACCATAAAAGGAATAATAGCTGTCTGGAAGAGCTTTATAAACATTGTATTGAGAGGATCTAATACGCTGCATTTGTCTCCGAAAAACATTCCAATGCAAAAACCAGCTGCCGTGGATATATATATTTTATAACTTAGGCTGCACTTTTTATATGATGTAATTATTGTCATATGTAATTGAACATAAACTTTTACTTAATTTTATGTGATTTGAAGCAATGTCATACCTGAAAATTATTTAAATGCTTTCTCAGGCTCAAGTCTAGTAGGTGGGCATGGATATCGCTCGTTCTATAAACAAGAACGACCAGCCACTTGAAAGAATTTATAATTGGAATTGGTGGATTTAAAACAATTAATTGTTATCGCGAAGATAAAATAATTTTCTCAAATAAACACCTTCCTGTCTTGATATATTTTTTATCAATGAGATAAAGTTATTCCACCTATGCTGTTGATTTCATCCTTGCCGTACTCTATATTCATCATCATTGTATAGCCCCTGTTTGGATAGTTTTATCATACTTAGTTATTACTGACATAATAATTTACTATTTAACCCAAATTTTGCAGTTGGCTAATGAGCCGTAAATACAAGGAAACAATATGAAGCTGTGGTAACCACTGCAATTAGAAGTTGACGAAGTAGTTATGGTTCATTAACCAACCCCCTCTGTGGTTTTAATTTTATAAATAAAAGAATATAAATATCTCCACCTGCAATACAGTTGGAACAATATGGAAATAAAACACTTAAATATATTTATAAAATTTAAATGCAAATTTTGGATTTAATGCTTTATATACCTTTTAATAAAGGAACTTGATGATGTTTTTGCATGTATCTTCTAGATTAGAATTTGAACTGAGTTCCCCTACTCCATTTATATTTATTCTTCGCCCCAGGAAAAATGATTCATCTCAGATAATCAAGAAAGAAGAACTAAAAATACATCCACGCAAAAAGATATTTGAATATATAGATGGATTTGGTAACCGGTGTCAGCGCATTAATGCTCCTAAAGGAAAATTCAGCATTGCATCTAGTGCTGATGTAATAACTTCAGATGATGTAGATATTTTTTTTGACGCCCCATTTGAAGCAATACAAAATCTGCCAAACAAGATAATACCTTTTTTACTGCCAAGCCGATATTGTGAATCAGACAGGTTAGAACAACTCGCAGAAAGTATTGTAGAGGATTCCCAATCCGGATATCCTCAGGTTTTTCGCATTTGTGAGTGGGTACGCAATTATATAAATTATTATCCTGGCTCAAGCTATATCCCCATGACAGCAATTGAAGTTAAAGATCAGGGCTTTGGGGTTTGCCGTGACCTTGCACATCTTTGTATAGCACTCTGCAGAGGAATAAATATTCCGGCTAGGATTGCTGTAGGTTACCTTTATAAATTAGAACCTATGGATCTTCATGCCTGGTTTGAGGCATATGTAGGAGGAAGATGGTATACTTTCGATCCTGTCCTTCCTTCACCACAGGGCGGCAGGATAGTTACTGCTTATGGGCGTGATGCTACAGATGTTGCAATATACACTAACTTTGGACCGCCTATAAACTACAGTACTTTAGAAACCGATGTAACTCTGATAGAGGATTAGCCTGTAATACCTGAATTCAGTCGTTTACTGTTTTTATTCTGAGCAATGGTTTCAATAGCTTAATGTTTTTAACAAAATGATACGAGCGCTTATTTTTGAGCCAATGTTAACGCGTCCAGATCTGGACTGATCCTCTGGATTACTTTTATGCTGCCACCCCTAGCCCTTGCTTGGAAGAGGTCATAGTTTGTGACCAGTTATTCTTCTTGACTGATGCTAGAGAATTAGTGATGCACTGTTAACATTATTATCTAGTAGGCTATTCTTAATACTGGAATCACCTGAATTTCGAATTGTCGCCTTTATGGTTTGCGTTCTCTAAAAGAGATAGGAATTCAGGTTTTTTTATTTAGGCCATACTTGAATATAGACTTCTTTACTGCTAATAAATTTCCTATAATCAATAGTATCTGACTTTTTTTGAATTTTGCGGCTAATTATACTGCAAATATAATCTGCCATTTGTAAGAGGTTATTTAAATGCGATTCCTGCATCTTAATTTTCTTTACCATCTCATGGTCAATTTCTGCTTTAGTCCGTAAGTATTTACCTAGCTGAGAACGAAAGTCATAATCACCACTTTTGTCTATAACTACAATAGCGTGCCTTAGATAAGGTTTAATATTTTCAAAGACTAATCGGCAAGCGTATTTATATAGTGATTCTTTATGCTTAAACCCTTCTCTATATAATTTCTCGGGATCTTTGTTTATTGCTATCCCTGCACCCTTCTTGATTCTTTCATCCGGTACTCAAGGCTTTGCGACTGCTTCTTACGGTATTTTGCTTTAGCTGCTCTGAGACTTGCCTGGCGACATTCCTCATCCCAACAGTAGTGCTGTGCATAAGGTTTGAACTTTCCTAGCCTGAAATACCTGCCGCAGTTTCTGCATCGCTTTTCCTTCCTTTTCATAGGCTATCAATCCTGAAAATTGTTAAGAAAAAGGAAGAAGATAGGTTTTATTGAATTATCTCGGAAGAATATGAAGAAAATTGATTAAAAAAGAACTTTTAAGAAGATCTCAGAAGAAAATATTCGGAATTCCATGTTGCTAGAATTTCCGGGGTTTCAAATTGTTGCCGTCACTTTTCGAGCAATTCATTGACAAAAAGGTTTTGAGTTATGAGTGAAAATGTCTAATACTGGAAGTCTAAAGCGAAGCTTATTTCCAAACCGCTTATTGACGCTGATATGCACTGATAAAATACTTAGTGAAAATCAGTGCAGATAAGTCGTTAGAATGATTTGTTTTATCGTTCGTGTCTGTTCTTGAACTAATAAACCTCATCATGAGTTCCTATACTTACAAGCATGATCGTATCTTCAATCATGATAAAATAAAGCATGATCCTGTAAGCCGCGTTTATGGATACGCTGTAAAATTCCGATAAGTTGCCCTTCAGTTTGTGGAGTCTGAGCGAAGGATGAGAGGGATTTGTTTCAAGTAATAAAAGAGTTTTATAGTATTGCCTGACAAGATGAGGATTTTTCTTCAGGAATTTGCCGGCTGACTTGGTATATTGCTTATTTGTAATCAGTTTCGGCATATCCCAATTCCTTCATATGTTCGTCAATATCCATTTTGTTTACATTGCCGTTTCTGTAATCCTCTTTCGCCTGCCTGAGGGCTTCGTGCAATTCCATTTCCCGGAGTTCGTCATACCTTTCCACAGGCATGATTATGAATTTTCTTTTTCCCCTTACGGAAATAAGAGCCTCGGAATCTTTTTTCAGGACTTTTTCGATAATTGAAACTCCTTTTGTTTTCAGCTCGTTCGCAGTAATAACCATAGTATTCCTCCATTATTAATAATACTGTTAATAGTACTATAAATAATACTCTTCTCAAGTTATATGCTAGCATAATTACCATGCAATTTGTTGATTTCTTCACGAAGGTTACAACTCCTGTATTCTCTGTGCCCTCGTGGTAAGAAGGTTTTGGGTTTTGAGTTATGAGTTTTAAGTGAAAGCGCCTAAAGCAGATTAGTGCTTAGAAGGATTTGTTTTATAATTCGTGTTTTTCGAGCAATTCGTTGATAAAAAAGTTTTGGGTTTTGAGTGTTAGGTTTTGGGGGTTGAGAGATTCCATGCATTACTCAGAAGTTCCCTGTTCGGATAAGAAGATAGCCTCCTGAATATATCCTAAAGAACTGTTATATATTCCTTGATATTGATAATTATAGAGGTGTACTATGTTGGCAGTCGTGAAAAAACCCCATATTGAGCTGTCAATAAACGGGGATTAAACAGAACATTATAAGCGATTACGAAAGAGGCAAGAGAAAAATCAGCCCGGCAGCATCCGAAAAGCTCTACAGCGTTTTAAAGTAATGGCTGCTTTGGAATCCTTATGAGGCACATATTTTAATGAGTTCCTGATCATGGGAACTATGCAAAGCTGAATTTCAGCCTTTGGAAATACCGCATTTATAGCCTCTGGAAAACCCTTAAGCCCGTCTATGCAGGCTATAAGTATGTCATTGACTCCGCGGTTCTTAATCTCAGTTATGACATTGAACCAGAACTTGGCTCCTTCAGATTCGGCTATCCACATACCCAACAATTCCTTACGCCCTTCCATATTTACACCTAAAGCAAGATAAACAGCCTTGTTTTCTGTCTGTCCACTTTCTCTGCTTTTGACCATTATTGCATCAAAAAATACTACAGGATAGAGCGAATCCAAAGGTCTGTTCTGCCACTGTTTTACATCTTCTATAACTGCATCAGTAGCATCAGGAATCTTGACCTAATATTTGACTATGACCATTTAGACAAAATTCAGAAAACCTTCGGGGAAGTCTATTTTAACCCTCTGTTTTTAAGTTGAGGCTAATTTGTTGAAGATAATGGATATTAATATTATGTTTATCTTAATATTTCTTTAACTCTGCCGATTTCGCCTGTTGTAAGGCGGACTTTAATTCCGTGGGGATGACTGGAAGAGTTAGTCAGGATATCTTTAACAATTCCCTGCGTCAGAGTTCCGTTTCGCTGGTCTTTTTTCAGAACGATTAAAACTTCTGCTCCTAGTTCAATCTCAGATCTGTTATTCCCATTCATAAAATCTTATCCTCACTATCTTTTGGCAAAGCTTTAAGTATCTTGTCAAAATCGGATTCAAAGAGTCTGTCCTGGACAATTCTGTATTTTTCGAATTCGCTTTCAGCAAAAGACTTTGCAAGCTCTGCGCTTACCTTACCAGGATTATCCAGTATGTCTCTCTCATTAAACTTCAGGAAAGCATCCAGCTTCTCAACCCAATCACTCATGTACATAACCTGTCTCTTCATTGCCTGCATCTCTGCATAATCCAGATACATGCTTACAATGCGATTTAATCCATCAAGTTCTTTTTCGTCGAGGTAGTTCTTGGCTATAGACACATCGTTTTTTCTTATTATGCCTTTTGGAGCGTTTTTCCATGAAGTCAAACCCATGTTTTGTTTGTCACTGCTGGCTCTTGAATAGACTATCTCAGCAACTGTCTGTCTGCTGATAGCCCAGTGAAGTTTATTTTGAACGGTGGCAAAAAATAATTGAGTTTCTCTACTGTTTTTATCATAGTCAGAGCTACACTGTAAATATATGTCGGTAATCTTCTGGTAAAACCTTCTTTCGCTCGACCGTATGTCGCGAATACGCTCAAGCTGTTCATCAAAATAATCTTTTCCGAATATGTTATCAGGATTCTTAAGCCTTTTATCATCCATGGCAAATCCTTTGACAATATACTCTTTCAGGATTTTTGTGGCCCATATTCTGAAGTGAGTAGCTCTAGTAGAATTAACTCTGTATCCTACGGAAATTATTGCGTCAAGATTGTAATATTTTACACCTTTAGTCTGTGTCTTCTCTTCAATAGCTCCATGCTTAGTGGTATGTTCCAAAATGGAACTAACCACATTTTCATCAAGTTCTCCGCTATCAAAGATATTCTTAAGATGTTTTGTTATGGCTGGTCTTTGGACTCCAAAAAGTTCAGCTATTTGACCCTGAGTTAGCCATATAGTTTCATTCATTAAGAATATTTCGACTATGACATCCCCGTTTGGAGTTGTATAGAGCAGGAATTCTGTAGCGCCTTTTTTGATTAAACTATTTTTTTTCTTTTTATTATTGCTCATCTCAGAATCTCCGAGTTAAAAGGTTAAAATGAAAAGGTATCCACTTTGCGATTTGCTGATAAAATTTATCAGCCACAGATTTCATTGATTAAAACGGATTATAATCATATTTGAGACACAAAATCTTGTGTCTCTACCTACATATCCTGTATTCTTCCGCATTCTCTGCGTCCTCTGCAGTGAAAATCTTTTTAACCGCTGAGATAACCTCGAGTTACGCAGAGAAATACTTGTTAAACATAAAATTTCTGTGTTCGCTTTATTTCGCGATCACCTTCAATTTGAACTATTAAGAAATCCTTAATAGTTGAAGATTCATTCACCTATCCTTCATCATATATGCTTGGCAAAGCAACAGGAATATCAAACTCAGTTATGACCTGGGTGAGGTTATTCACATCCCAACCAGCTAACTTGAGCTTTTTATCGATTAATTCTTTTCTGGTTTCTGCTTCGTTCTTCATATTTAATATGGTTTTCTAATTTTACCAAATGACTTTGATGTTTTTATATTCAGTAAAGATCTTATCGGCAGTAACTATTTTCATGTTATTTATTGCTGCTGTAGCAATTATTATCCGATCAAATGGGTCTCTATGAATTTCAGGAAGTTCAGCAGTATAGACTGCTATTGACTTTGTTACCGGAAGAATCGTCAGTGAATATTGAGAACAAATTTCATCTGTCCATTTATCAAAAGCAATAGGCAACTCTAATCTTCCCTTTTTCGCTTTAATGCCAATCTCCATAAAAGTTACAGGAGACACAGCTAAAGCATCCGAATAACGGTTCAATAAATCCAGAGTTTCAATAGAAAATAATTCTCTATTGCTATCCAGCCAGAGCAAAGCGCAAGTGTCGAGAAGGATCATAAGCAACCCTGCGGCAAGTCTTCTTCATCTAATGGCTCTGTAGGGTTGTATTTAAGTTTTACAGCCAGTTTTTTATTCGGCTTAGGTAAACCTTTCTTAGCTTTTTTTAAAACTGAATGAATTTCTGCCACTGGATGACCGCTTCGACATACAAGAATAGTTTCGCCGTCTTTTTCAACAGCTCCAAGAAGAGTAGAAAACCGTGTTTTAGCCTCGTGCGTATTAACTGTAATCATAACTATTTCCTTTAAACTTAAAGTTAGTCCTACTTAGTCTAATATTTAGTATATTTGAATCAAATATTTTTTCAATTCACAAGAATAATCTTCGTTATAATCAACTCAATAGGAGGAACCATGAGTATCACTATTCTCAGAAATGACATAATAGAGGCTCAAAGGCCGCAGGCGGAAGACTGAACTTACCCAAAAACAGCTTGCCAAAAAAACAGGGATCAAACAAAACATCATCAGCGATTACGAAAAAGGCAAGAGAAAAATCAATCCTGAAGCTTCTAATAAGCTTTACCGCGTACTAAAATAAAAATCAGCCTATTTAAACTCAGCTCAAGTTTTTGCTGTGGCGAAATAAAAGAAAATGCATTCTTCAATATTATGAATTGAAAGCCAATTGAGGAAGTCTATAATAGTGAGCTGTAACTAACTGACTAACAATCTCCAGAATCGGAATAAAAACAATGAACCTCAATACATTGAGAAGCACCCAGATAATCATACTTGGAATTTGTATTGCTGCTGCGACTATAGCATCCAGCTTTATAATTTCTCACGGACTGTACAGAATCATGAAATTCAGAGATGAACAAATTACTGTTACCGGATCAGCCCAAAAAGAGATTAAAAGTGATTTTTTAACATGGAATTGTTCTTTTTCAGTAAGAAGCCAAAGCATGATTGATGCGTACAAGAAGCTTACTGAAGATCTTCCGATAGTAAAAGAATATCTTCTTTCCAAAGGCATAAGTGAAAATGAAATTGTAGTCTCACAAACTATTACAACTACTCTCTTTAAGAAGAATGAAAAAGGCAACGACACAAATGACATACAAGGGTATTTGCTAACTCAAAATATAGAAATCAGATCGACAGATGTTGACAAGGTTACTGAAATTTCCAGGGAATCCACCGAACTGCTGAACAAAAATATAGAGTATGTTTCATATGCTCCTCAGTATATCTACACAAAACTTGATGGACTAAAAGTGGAAATGCTTGCAGAAGCCAGCGAAAATGCAAAACTCAGGGCTCAGAGCATGCTTAATGCTACCGGCAACAAGATTGGAGTAATGAGATCGGCTAAAATGGGAGTGTTTCAGATTACGCCACTGACTTCTACAGATATATCTGATTACGGAATCAATGACACGACATCTCTTCACAAGAAAGTTATGGCTGTTGTTTCTGCGAGTTTTGCCATACAATAGCCTTCAAGATCTTGAGAATAAACCTATCTTCTTAACAATCAAACACCTGATTTTCCTAAAATGACAGATACCATCAGACAAAACATAACTATCATATCAAAAGAACTTAGCATATCCAATTCTCAGGCAAGTGCAGTAGTAAAACTCCTGGACGAAGGAGCTACGGTTCCATTTATAGCAAGGTACAGAAAGGAAGCAATAGGGGCTCTTGACGAAACAGTTATTTTAAGAATTAAAGACAGAGTTGAACAGCTTGCGGAACTGGATAAAAGAAGAAATGCTATTCTGAAATCTCTCTCAGAGCGAAACTTGCTGAATAAAGAGATAGAAAGCCAACTTTTTAATGCTTCTTCTCTTATAGAATTAGAAGACATTTACCTTCCATATAAACCCAAGAAAAGAACAAGAGCCGCAATTGCAAGAGAAAAAGGGCTGGAAGAATTAGCTGATATAATTTTCAGTCAGCTTTCTGCAGATATTTATAATGAGGCAAAAAGATTTATCAATCCAGAAAAGGGGGTTATCAGCATAGAAGATGCGATTGAAGGGGCAAAAGATATCGTTGCTGAGAGAGTTTCAGAAAATATTGAATGCAAAAATGAACTAAGACAGCTTTTCAGAACAAAAGGAGTTGTCTATTCAAAACTTCAAAAATCAAAAGAAGAAGAAGCTGCGAAATTTGAAGACTATTTCGAATATGATGAAGAGGTAGCTAGAATCCCTTCCCATAGAATCTTAGCAATATTCAGAGGAAACAATGAAGGATTTCTTTCAATAAAAGTCAGAATCCCTGAAGAAACTGCAATGAAAGTTATGAGCAAGTGTTTTTTAAAGAATAACACTCCTTCAGAAGAACAGATGAAATCAGCGCTTGAAGACTCATATAAAAGGCTTCTCCTCCCGTCAATTGAAACAGAAATCCTGAATGAGCTTAAGGAGCTTGCTGATACTGATTCAATCAAGATATTTGCCAGAAACTTAAAAGAGCTTCTCCTGCAGCCTCCCCTCGCCAGTAAAAGAGTCATGGCTTTAGATCCGGGATTCCGCACGGGCGTTAAACTGGTATGCCTCGGAAAGTGCGGAGAACTGTTGCATTTTGATACTATTTATCCTTTCAATTCTACTTCTCCTCAGTTAAAAGATGCAGAAGTCAAGATTAAAACATATTGCAATAAGTTCTCGATTGAAGCAATAGCTATAGGGAATGGAACAGCAGGAAAAGAAACCGAAACATTTATTCGCTCTTTAGGCATTTCTAAAGAAATAATAATTGTTATGGTCAACGAGTCGGGCGCTTCGATATATTCAGCTTCAGAAACAGCCAGAAAGGAGTTTCCAAATCATGATATTACCGTCAGAGGGGCAGTCTCTATAGGCCGCAGACTCATTGATCCCCTGGCTGAATTAGTTAAAATCGATCCAAAATCCATAGGCGTAGGTCAATATCAGCATGATGTTGATCAGCAAAAACTGAAAAAAGAACTGGGCAATATTGTTGAAAGCTGTGTAAACTCAGTCGGAGTAGACCTTAATACGGCCAGCGCCGAACTGCTTGAATATGTATCAGGTTTGGGGCCGGTATTGGCAAAGAATATAGTGGACTATAGAGATAAAAACGGCCGATTCTCCGCGAGAGATGAATTAAAGAAAGTTTCTCGGCTTGGAGCTATGGCATTTCAGCAGTCAGCTGGCTTTTTAAGAATTCAAAATGCTGAAAACCCGCTAGATGGATCTGCTGTACATCCTGAGAGTTATTACATAGTTGAAAAGATGGCGTCGGATGCAGGCTGCAATGTAAAAGACTTAATCGAAAAACCACAACTGAGGAAAGCCATTGATTTGAAACATTACATAACTGATCAAACAGGTTTGCCTACTCTTCAGGATATAATGTCTGAACTCGAAAAACCTGGACGGGATCCTAGGAAAAAATTTGAAGTGTTTTCCTTTACTGAAGGCATTAATAAAATTGAAGATCTTAAAATTGGTATGACTCTTCAGGGAATCGTCACAAATGTAACAAGGTTTGGAGCTTTTATCGATATTGGAGTCCATCAGGACGGGCTGCTTCACATAAGCGAAATGGCCGATCGTTATGTCGCAGATCCTAACGAAATTTTAAAAGCTCAGCAGAAGGTAAAGGTAAAAGTCTTAGGTATTGATCTCAAAAAGAAAAGAATAAGCCTGTCAATGAAATCAAAACCAGCTTAAACGGATAAAATCCTAGACAAAAGAGTTTCTTGAGACATTTCTGGGATTATCAAATTCAATTTATAATATATAAAAATCAAATTTTGTTGTTTTTAAAACAATGGTCTATCGACTATACTAATTTTTATATTTAAATCATACGACAAGTTTTTCTATCAAGGAAGGAGACTTTTAAAATGATTGCTGAACTAATTGCTTTTGCTATGAGTAACTTTACTCTTACATTTGTTATTGTCGGTCTGATTATTTCTATTGTTCTTATTTTATATAAAATTAAAAATATTTCTCATAAAGTTGTTATTGAATATCTTTTTTCATATTTCCTGTTATTTAGCATTGGATTTAGTTTTATATATAATTTTATTTTTCACACATTTTTTGCTGAAATGGCCGCAGCCTTTATTGGGTGGGCTAACAGTCCATTTCAGTATGAAGTAGGTTATGCAAGCCTTGGCATAGGTATTGCAGGTTTGATTGCGTTTAAAGCTGGCGTAGGATTCAGAGCTGCTACCGTAATCATTCCGGCTTTTTTTCAATTGGGAGCCGCAGGCGGGCATATTTATCAAATGGTAGTTGCTCATAACTTTGCGCCGGGAAATGCAGGTATCATGTTCTGGTCTGATCTTTTTCTTCCAGCAATTGGATTCATTTTATTGTTTTTACAGTATAAAACTCAAAAAGAATCCATGCATACTAAAAAATAGTGTGCTGTTAATTATTGCGCACTAACTTCTATTATGTTAACAATATCCTAGCCTCAATAAGATTCCCTTTTCTCTCATTTCCTCTTCTGTCAATGCTATTTTGATCATTATGAGATTCTCCTTCTTACTTTATTTTGAGGAAACCCTACATATATTTAGCGGCAATACAATTCTTGCCCTGCTTTTCAATATTATAATTCATGGAATTATTTAATTATTCGATAATTACTATCGAATAATTAGTTAAAGCTACCATTGCCAATTTATAGCATAAATGTTTTCATCTCCTATACTCTTCTTTAGATCATACTTAAAATAAGGAGCGTTGCGATGAAAAAACATAAATTGATATTGAGTTTTGTTTTTCTGGCCATCTTCGGAGGAACACTTTATTCAGATGCCCCGCCCATAAGAGTAAATGTATATAACCATACGAATGATGAAGTCTATATATATTTGGACAATACGACGGTTACCGATCTGACAGATACGAGCATAGACAAAAAATTCCTTGGATTGGATCCAAATAAATATAACGGAAAAAAGCCATACTCTTTTTCATGTTCAGCCATAGACAGCGGAAATCTTCTGTTTGTGATTCCTGATGTGACTTCAAATATAGTAACAGGCAGCACTATCAAACCTTCAGCTACAGGCAATTCAATATCTGGCTTCATCGAATTCTCATACATTTCGACAGCAAAAGGACAACAGACGGTTTATTGGGATGTAAGCAATGTTGATAATGTCGGGCTTCTTTGCGGCGTGAAACTCAAAGACGAAGGAAATAAGAATCAGGTTCAGACTTTCGGATATAACGCTTCACAGTGTGAATTTTTGGGGCACCTGATAAAAGCTTGTAAGTTAAATGGAAGATCTGCAGCCTACGGAACATGCCATTCAAAAAAAACACCACCCTTGATTTATCATTTTCTTCGCGGGCCTACTATCTGTCCCGAATCTTACGATAAAATGTATCAAGAGTATCTGGATAAACTAATAGATAGTGGAACAATGGTTACTTTTACCACAGATGACCTTAGCACAAACAAATCCTATATCCCTGATTCGCATGGAACAAAATGGATTCCTACAAAGTTTATTGGCAATTTCTGCCCTCCGACAACTATGAAAAGCCCGGACGGCACTAAGATTTCCGATGTTATTTTATTACTTAAAGCTATACCTAATGACGATATGCCCAGTAAGGAATTCACAAGCCCTGTTCATATTTATATAATCACCACAGCTTTAAATTCAGAAAATATTGTAAAGGGAGATAGTAAAGGAGGTGTATATGTTTATGCAGATTCCGCTATCTGCGATTCTCCAGTAAACAAAGATGTAAATTTAAACTGGGTTGGAACCGATTCTTCAAGTACAACTCGCTTTCAGCAATGGTGCGATACTGTCATGTCAAGAGGTCTGATCTGCTCATTGAATTGCGGTGAAATTTCAGATACGGGAATGGCTTATGACAATATGGATCCATCAACATATTCACCCAGATGCCAAAAGGAATTCTCAAATCCCTATAATACCTTCATAGTCAATAATTCAAATTCATATGGAATGGCCTATTCGGATGCGGCTCATTCAAAGGTACAGTATGTGACTACACCGAATGTAACTGCTGATGTCCATATTTTCGGTTCCAATGACCCTACTATTAGATACTTCTACAATACTAAACCACCTGTACCGCTGCCGCCTCCTACCGTTCCTCCTCAAATAGAAGTAAATCTGGCTGGAGGTTGTGGCAGTCTAGCACCTGTTGTCTACGATGGAACGACATTATCTACTGGCATGCCTGTAAATGCTCTTACAGGATGGCACAGAGTATATTTTGGCGATAGTTCCCTTAATCAATGGATATGGGTGAAAATTGATTCCACTGGAGCTAATGTATCGGGAGGTGCCGGATGCTTTAATCAAAAAACAGGTAATCCTCAACAGCCTTATATTCCTCAGGATGCTTTTTTTAGCACTGCAGGGGGTAAAGGAAATCCAATATATACTTTAAGCACGCCAGCTAATTGCTCATGGAATCCGGCTGTAACTCCAAGCTCAACTCCTCCTAAAGACTGATGTTATAGAGGAGAATAGTTTCATTGTTTTAGTAATATGAGCCTCTAGAATATTAACGATATTTACTATTAATAACACTAAATAAGAGAGGGATTTATGAAAGAAAGCAAATCAATTTTTAACTTGCTGCTGTTCGCTTTGTCTTTTGCGTTTATTGCAAACCTTAGCGGATGCAACAGCATGGGAAGCAAGGAGGCTCCGGCCAATCAGCCTACCGGAGAATCATGGCTTTTCGCTCAGACGGCAGATTCTGGAACAGTAAAACATAATGAATCTGATGGCTCTTACACTGTTACTCTTAATGGTGCAGCCCCTGTAATGATTAAATTTACAGACACTCCTGTCCGAAAAGCTTCAACAATCAAAGCAGAAGATTTCGTAGAAAATTGGAGCAAAATGTTTCCTAGCGGAAAGCCCAATGCCGCAATCGTAGCTCTGATAGAAGCGCCTCCCGGGCATATCGAAGAAGCAGCAGTGTGTACCATAACTAATGTGGCATACGACAAAAAGACAGACATTATGACATATACGGTTAAAGGTATTCCGGGAGAAAAAGCTTTCATTATAGACAAAAAAGGAAAGCCAATCCATAAACTTGCTACAGAATTTGGTCCGATAATTATGTTTATCGATTCAGCTCAGATTAGTGGCAATTTTAATTTAGTAATTAAAAATCAGACAGGTGATGACGAACTGTATATTCAAACGGACCGACCTGCGACATCCAAAGGAATTGACCTCAACAACAATCCTACCGTTATCACTCAACTAGAAGCAGGAAAAGAGCCAAATACATATCTTATAGATGTACCTATTCCTACTTCAAGCCTGAGAGTTTATGTATTTAACGAAATACCTAACCCTACACAGGATGAATATGCTCCTAATGATCCTGTCATGAAAAACATAAGGTATGATTACTTCGAATTGACTGTTGACGGCACTGATTATAGCTGCGGCGATTTGTCCAGCTTGGATCAACTGGGAAGGTGTATAGAACTCCAGTCAAGCAAAAACGGAAAATTGGTTGAAACTATGGGCTGGAAACAGCCTCTTACTACTGTAGTTGGGCAAATTAAAACGATAAATCCTTCCGCAGTGAAAGGAGAGATTGACAAAGATCCTGTTAGATCAACCTTCGTTCGCGTATTGGGTCCTACACTAGGAGTAGAGGATTGGGAAAACACTCCAAACTGGGTCGACGCTTTCCAAGCGCTCCAGGGGCAAAAAATTACTATAACAGGTAAATTTAATGGTGTTGCTAACCCTAAGAAAAAGGGTCAGTGGCTTTTCCCTCCAGCGAAATATGATTATGTAGGAACTTATGATTCTGGTGTTTGGACATTTACAGGCCAAGATGACAATCATATTCCAAATGAAAAACTTATATTCAAAAACATTACCCAGAAGGATATATTTGGGGGAGATTTTGATTTTACTATTATTGCGCCAGATGGTAAGACAACAACACATAAATCTGCTAACGATGTGTATGAGTGCGTACTCAGAGACTTTGCCACAGGATTCAATCATGGATTTTTCGGGAAGTTTAATAGTTCAAAAGACTTTAGCGTGAAAAATCAATGGGCCAGCCAATACTACAATGTTTACTCTAAAACAATTGAAGAGAACTCAAATTCTTACGGCGACGCATATTCAGACAATGTGGGAATGAATGTCCATATTGGCCTTTCTCCAAAGACAGTAGATACGCTTACAGCTATTCTCTTGGCTGACAATCAGTCTGGCGGATACAATAAAAAAGCTGCCGAAGGCGGCGGCGGATCAGTCCAAAGCAAATTTATGATCGGCTTTGGAAATCCGGGAAAATATCCGATAAATACCTTGATTATAAATGGAGACGAGCAGGACAAAGATCCATCAAATAATTTCTGGATACCAGATGATATTGTTAAAGATAAATGGATAAAAATTGCTGTAAAAGCACCGCTGATTTCGGGAGCGCAGGACATTGATCCGTGGTTCTGGGTGAAAATTCCTAAAGGAACGCCAAGTGAAGAGCTTCAACCATCTTTCAGTGCCACAGGGTTCCTTCCGGGATTTGTGTGGAATTGGGTTGATACTGACGGCGGAAGATGGGTTTTAGCCACGCCTCCGATATCAAAGATGGTAGGGAAATGCGATCCCAATCCTCCTGCAAACTAATTAATCAATTAAGTGAAAAAGCCGCGTGTGCGGCTTTTTTTTATGCATGATTTTGCAGATGCGAACTTACAGAGAAGCACAAAGAGTTTATTATGGCATATAGAATTAATTGATGTCCAGAGATATGCTTTTGCCTTTGAATGGAAAGGAATTGGATGTAAAAAAAGTCTGATAGATAAATCTATTTATAATGTCAAAAAGACAAGGCAGCTTATAGATTATTTGAAGAATTTCCCGACATTCAGAAGACTTTGCGGATGAGAGAAAAAAGCGACATATCATCAGAGTCAACTAAAATTCCTTTAAAAGAAGGCTACGCAATAAAGCCGTCAAAATCTGGCGCAAGCAGTTTTAAAAATATCTTTGCAGATGAAGAAAATATCTTATTTTTTCTATAGATTATGCCTATTTTATATGTATCCTCAAGGATATTGCTTATATCCTTAATAAAAAGACCCGTAATGTCATTGTATTTTAACCATGGTGAAACAGCAATAAATATCCCCATTCCGGCCATAATAAAAACTCTGCTGTTTGCCGGGGTATCCGGAGTTTCAATTGAAACGGTGTAACTCAGATTCTTACTTTTGATGTAATTATCAAACCTATTCCGATGAATGCTATTCATAGATGGCATAATAAGAGGGTACTTAAGCATTTCTTCAAGCGAAAAATCCTGTTTATTGACCAAAGGATGGTTGTCTTTCGTTACAATATACCAGGGAGAGTTAAAAAACTCATGATACATGATGTCAGCAGGATAAGAGTCAAAATAGCCCAAACAGAAGTCTGTTTCATTATTCCGTAGCATGTTGAAGTATTTTTCTCCTGGAGGATTATGTATACGGATCTTCATATTTGGATATAAGAAAGCGGTTTTTTCTATTACATCTGGAATTACTAAACATGTTATCAACCCAGTCGAACAGAAATTAACTATACTGTCAGTATATTTCTTTCTAGCAGAAGCAAACTGTTCAACTATAGAATTGCTCTTGTAGTATAAATCTCTGGTTAGTTCTTTAAAAAGTATTCCTTCAGGAGTAAGTTCCACTCTTTTAGAACCGATCCTTTTGAAGAGTTTCGTTTCCAGTTCATCTTCCAGTAATTTTATCTGATAGGAGGTAGCTGATTGGGAACGAAAAACACTTTTAGAGGCTGCGGTGAAGCTTTTATATTCTGAAACGAGATGAAAGACTTTTAATTGAAATAATTCCATAATATACCCCTAGCGAATTAAAAACGGAAAAAGTATTGCAAACTTAATCTGACACTTTAAAATGTCAGTCATTATGCAGTAAGGATAAAGGATTTTTAAGCGCAAATCAATGCTTCAGGAAAATTCCCAAGGAACATACATTCGTTGATGCAAAAACAATTTGTAAAGCCAAAGTAGATGAGCTAAAAACGATATAAGCGGACAGTTAATAGTAGTCTGACAATAGCTAACGCTCTTAGTGGTAATTGTCAGACCAAGTCTTAACTAATACATCTTATTCTTCGCTAATAAGTTAATTGAGATAGAGATACTTTTCTATAGAGCTTGAGTAGCATAATGAAATAAGACAGAGCAAAGTTGCTATTGAATTAAAGTTTAAATTTGCTATAACCTATAAGATATTAAGGGATGAATATTTAACACTTGAATATTTATATCATCAAAAGGAGCGATTGTGCCGACAAAGAAAAATCTTCCTCCATTGTTGATAATCCGAGGACTGTTTCTTCTCTTAACAGGCAAATTAACTTTTCAGACAAAGTTCAAAAACAAATATGTAAAAGTTGATGACAAGACTTTTACAGTTTTCCGAAAAGTACTTCTAAACACCATTCCTTCGAATTTAAAAGATCCAAAACCCAAAGCTATTCTAAAGATATTTTTTAAATTCAACAGATTTTCCCCTGCTACAAATAAAATATTATCTTTAATACCAATTCCTCTGATAGTTTCTCAGATTGGTTTTATATCAAAAACTTGGCTATTTTCCGAAGAAACAGGTGTTTTTTGTGGTTTATATGAATGGGAAACAACTGAAGCCGCCAAGAATTACATCAAGTCTTATGTGATAAAGCTAATGGAAAAGCGTTCCTTGCCTGGAAGTCTAAAATATAAAATAACAAAATCACCAGATTAAACTTATGAAAAGGCTTTCGATAAAAGCTTTTAGATGAACTCTTCCCTTAAGTGAATATATCCTCAAGGGAATATTTCTTTCCTGAAGCTTTGTTCAATGCATTGAGAATCTTTGACTGCGTGTTACGGGTTAATAATCTTCCTTTGCACGCACGGTTAACCATTTTGAAAGTAAGTTGTTCAGCAGATGCTGATACAAGGTCTTTGGCAGTAAGATTATGAGAATCCATAATTTGACAGATATGGAGTCCTTCATGATTTTGTTCATTCTCTGTATTCATATCACCATGTCCAGTTAGTCAGTTCAAAATTGTTATTTATCTGCTCTCTATAAGGAGCAGAAACAGCAGCCCGGAATTTAAGCCCACATTAAAGTCAAAATTTACAAACTTTCATGTAGAGTAAAGAATAGCATAAACCTTGTATTGGAGACGAATTGTAGACATAAAAAAAAAGGATGTCGTGAAGATTTCACAGTTCATATAGTTGCCTATATTGCTGTTACGCGATACTCAGGTTAAGCCTGTATTGCTTACTGTGGGCGTTTAATTCCTCAGTTGCTTAATATTGGCCGAAAACTGAACTTCCTTTTGATGTTATCTCAGGTTTCTTCGTCTTCTTTTCCCGATACTCTTCAGCATCAGGTCTGTTCAGAACTACCTCATTGTGTCACTTTCAGACTTTTTACTTCAGTTTTCACTGAAATTCTTTGTCTGTGGCTTTATTCTTTTGCCGTACAGATCTTATGTCCAACTGGTTTAGTATGTTGGGATATTTCAGATCCTGCTGCTTATTCCGGATTACTCTGGTATAAGCTGACTTTATGTGTTTGTTCTGATCACTTCGGAAATGACCTCTGTATCTCTACAAAAAATCTTATCCGGCATTCCCATTGACCGTCTTTAGCTTCGTATATCCTGAAAAGGAATATTTATTTTCCTTCTCTGGCAATCTTTCGATTTGCCGACCTTATGTATGTTTTCATATCATCAAGGTTTTTCCTGCATTTCTGCTTCGGTACAGCCTTCAGCAGTATTCTTCTGCTTTGTGCTGCACTGATATCGAGCATAACCTTTCGAGTACTTTAGAACATAAGTTTTATCTTATGGGGCTTTCTATGCCGTTATCCTGCATTAAGCTTCCGCACTCTTTAAAGACTATGAAGTAACCAACTTCAGTCTATTTGGAACTAGTTTTTCTTTCCAGTCCCTTTTGTCAGGGAATCCTCCAGCATGTCCTTTGGGTATTCTCCATACTGGATATCCTTAGGCCTGAACACTCCTGGATAGCTTTAGCTACCCTTCGTACCGTTTCCGATACTCTTGGATTACCTTATTAATCCTTTTTAGGAATTTCTTCCTTTACTCCTATGAAAGTTTTTACGCTTTCACGGCTTCAGCGTTCATCGGCCTGGATCATTGAAACAACACCTTTTCTCGGTTTTATCCGTTACTCATGTCTATTGTTCCCCTTTAGCTATTGCTATCCTTTCAGATAACAATGCTCTTCCTTGTATCTACCGCAATTTCTTACGGCCTTCACGACATCCTCAAATTTTCAAAGATCTTTTAATTCTCTTCAGTTTTCAACTTTGTTTTATCGCAGTTGCGCTGAGAGGGTCATTAAGATGCCAGCTTATTATTCTTTAGCAAATCAAGTATCTAAAATATTTTAAAGATTTCTTATAAACTTTTTAAAAAATCACAATTAGTTAATAATTATGCTATTAAGAATATAATTAATGTTGTAATGAGGCTGTTTATGAATATTTACCTTACAGTTTTATTGGGCTTTTAAGCATAACAGCATAATTAAGCTGCAGTAAGCGCAAGCTAGTTTATTAATCCAGGAGATTTTGTACAACGGTTATCTCTGTCTCATGCACAAAATAATCTGAAAAATTAAATCTTTTATCTGTTCGCCGCCATGTTTCCGGAATTACTGCTTCCATCCTTTTTTTAGTCCTTGAACTTTCAATATGAAGCCATGGCAAAGCAGCAAAAAAACGGTTATGCTTTCCTGTTAAATGGTCAGATGAACTTTCCATGGGAACCCAGCCTATATCAGGAATATAAAATTCAATCCAGACATGGTCATAATCGGGTCGGCATACAGTATTCAAAATACCGTATTCTAGTTTATAATCAGGAATTTTATAGTCTCCTACCGAACGACAGGGCACTCGGCATAGCTTCATCAATCCCAGGAGAAGTTCTGTATATTTGCCGCAAGTACCTTCTCCGTCTTTTAATGTTTGAAGAGGTTTTGTGTATCTTGAATTATACCGATATTCTAATTTAGTATAAACATACTCTCTTATGGCTCTTACTACATTTATGATGCTATTTCTATCTTTCTCGGGAATAGATTCGATAATTTCTGCAGCAATATTTTTAAGCTCCTGTCGATGCATATCAAGTTTCCTATCGATATTGAGATATCTTCGAATATGTTTTGGAAAGGAAACAGGGAAAGGAGAAGCCTTTATAAAATAGCGAATATTATAAAGCTCCAGATCAGCTTTATAACCGAATAGGATTATTTCTCTGTCAAAATGTCTGTCTTTTAAATTAAACTCAACAATGTCTTCTCCATCCTCATCTTTCAGCATTTTACCTTCCGCCTGACCTATAATTTCGAGGGAGAGGACTTTCTGTCTTTCTGTATTGACCGGAACCGACATTCTTACATTGGGATGTAAATTAGTTAGTTCTTTTTTGATATCATTCCTAGGAAGAAGCATCGTAAAATACTTGAATACTGAACGATATCCGCCTGAAATACAAACATTGCTGCCATTGTTAAAATTTTTAAGATTATAGTCTAATGGTTCTATAAAAACATTTAGAGCATTTCTATCTAATTCTATATTTAATTTATTGCCTTTCTTTAATTCAGGATCAGTATTATCGTAAATTTCCCATGTTCTGTGGACATAAGAAATATAGAGTTTTTCTTCTTTCTTGTCTTTGCAGTACAGTGAAGCTAAACTGGTAGCTCCTTCATGCGGAACTGTTATTGAGAATAAATGATTTCCATTAAAATCATAGGCGTAAACAGCTCTACTGTCCCCATCTAGAAATAATAAGCAATCCCCTGTTTCAGCTCGGTGCAAGGTCATGCTGTTTAATTTTGCATTTACATTCCATGCTCTTGTTTTAGAAGTGTTGCTGTCTATAACAATTACTTGACCATTAATATCTGAAATGAAATATAGGTCGTTAAAAAACACAATCCCTATGATACATCCGAGCTCTTCTAATCTTGTTTTTTTTATTAGTTTTGCCTGCCCGTTATGAATCTTAATAGTTCTTATTTCATTGGAAAGCGCATATCTGATAATTCTTCCTTGTATGAGCAAAGCTTTCGCGTTTTTGAACTCTTCAGGCGATGCATAATTGATAACGCCAATATTTTCAGGTCTATCTGTGGAAGCATAATTCAATGTTCCCCTGTCGCCATCAACAAAAGCAAGCAAATCTCCGTTAAAATACGCCATTGCTGATATATTTCTAGCAAAAGGAATTCTCAATCTTTGCATTAATTCCTAACTCCTCTTGTAGTAAGATAACTTCATATAAATTCTTTCATTCAATTTATTATAGTCTTGTTCTGTGGATATATAATCATAATCTTAGAAATTAGAACAGTATTTTGATCTTAACTCATTAATAAAACCAAACAATGAAAAAACTTTACCTACCCTATTTCATACTGCAATTTTATCTGATTGCGTTCTATCTATTCTCAGACGATAATAAAGAATATAAAATTATCGAAGGTTATCTGTATATAGGTTTTGAACAAAATGAATTCAGGCCGTTTAAAACAACTGATGTCTGGTGGATAAATTCCGACCGGACTGCATTAGCCGAATATTCGTTTTTGGTAGCGGCAGACAATATCGATTCTCACTCCATACAATGCAAAATTGAGGGCTATCTGAGTCCCAAAAAAACCCCTGGATATGGTCATTTCAGCGCCTATAAAAGAGAATTTAAACTTATCAGCATTAAAAACATTTCTTATTCTCATGAATATATTTTGAAAAAATATAAGGGATGTGAAGTAATTCCAGATTCATTATTATCAAATTATACCGAATTGGTTACCGCTCTGAGATTATGCGACAAATCCAGAGTAGAAAGTCTCATTGGCAAAGAAAAAATTACATTAACAGATACGGATAGAGCCACTGCTGCATCCGACTATGGAACAGATATAAATTTGAATTTTCTCAAAAACAACTTTCAGCCGCAGATATTGATTGTCAGAAGGGATTCGGAAAATGACTTTCTACTGAGGACGGCCACCACGGCGTTCTGGTTCAAAAAAGACTCAAAGGGAAAATGGAAACTTGTGAATTATCTCGACAAACCTATACAGTAACTGCGTTCAATTCATGTATTAAAAAGATGACTATCTCCTCAATTACCATTTAACATAGGATAGAATATTGGTGGCTTTGAGTTTTACTCTATACTATAATGATTCTCCGTAAAAAATTATTTTGAATGTTATTTTTGGTGTAAAATTATGAAATTTCCTGGTAGAAGAAAAAGCCAACACTATTTCCCTGTGGGAGAAAACAAGCGTATTCCACTTGAAACTGATTTTGCATCAGAAGAAAATACATACATTGTCGGAATCGAACAGCTTATAGTTGACATTGAAGCCAAAGTAGATTCTGCATGTCTTGACAAATATAAATTGACAAAAGGGCAATCTGTTGTTCTCGACGACAAAACTATTGAGGATATCTATAATGACCTTGTAGCGTCGGGAAAAATAGCCGGTGAATTTGCCGGAGGAACAATTGGAAACACGCTGCACAATTACTCGGTTCTTTCAGATGGAAGGTCTGTTTGCCTGGCCGCTATTCCGAAGAATATTATGGTCGGAGACCATGCCTTTAAATATATATGCACTACTAATTCTCATGTGGATTTTTCCTATCTTCAACCATGTGAAGGGAAAATGGCAAGAGCTATGTGTCTTGTAAGTGAAGACGGTGAAAGAACTTTTGCCCTCGGCAAAGGCATAATGAATGAACTTTCTGAAAATTATATTCCTGAGGATGTTATAAAAAACTCTTCATGCCTGCTGATTACTTCATACCTGCTTAGGGACGAAAAAGCCCCGATGTTCAACGCTACAATGAAAGCAGTCCGCATTGCAAAAGAGCTTAAAGTCCCGGTGGCTCTTACTCTCGGAACCAGCGCATTAATTGAAGAGAAAAACCAGTTTTTTAAAGACTTTATCAGCGAATATGTAACGCTTATTGCGATGAATGAGAAAGAAGCAAAAGCATTTGTTGGAGAAACTGATTGTCTGTTTGCTCTGGACAAGACCCTTGAGTATTGCCATATGGCATTTTTAACTGCTGGAGCAGATGGCCTTTATCTGGCGGGATATGTAGATAAGAAGGCGGCAAGGGAAACAAAAGACAAGATTCACAGTAAATCCATTCCTAAATACAATAAATATGAATACAGCCGCTGCATGTACAAAGATGACTGTGAAGAACCGATAAAGATATTCAGCCATATTAACCCCTACATGGGTGGACCTGGGAAGCAGATTAAGAACACAAACGGAGCGGGTGATGCCGCATTGTCAGCTCTTCTTCATGATGTTACAGCAAACTGTTTTCACAAATCGATAGTTCCTAATTCACCTAAACATATTTACAGGTTTGTGACTTATTCTTCCATACATCAGATATGCAAGTATGCAAACCGTGTCAGTTACGAAGTACTAAGCCATAACTCTCCTAGGCTTTCAAGAAGCCTACCTATAAAAGAGGACAGTCTGGATGAAGGCTACTGGGCGCTTTAAACACCTGTATCCCGTTTCAGGCTTAGTAAAAAACATCCCTCTGTGGGCATAATTTCATGGTTCATTTCAGCAATATCTAAAGATTCTTAATGGTTATACTTTTTGTTAGTGCGTTGAGCTCTTCACTCTTAGGCAGATCAGCTTCTATTCTAGACAGCGCCGAAATAGAGAATGCTGTTCCTAATCTGGCGCATTCCTCAAGATTCAGATCTTGAAGCTTTCCTGCTATGGTTCCGGACATCATTGCATCACCTGCTCCTACGGTACTGACCAAACGGACTTTCCCTGGGCGAGCCAAAACGGATTTTCCAGCTTCTGAGAACAGTGCTCCTTCAGCCCCCATCGAGACTATTACAGTCTTTATCCCATTATTGTTATAGTATTGAGCTACCTTCTTTATATCTTCCGGAGAAAGAATTTTTCGCCCAATCAGTTCCTCCAGTTCATCTTTATTCGGTTTAATTAAGTCAGGGCATGAAATCAAAGCTTCTTTTAGCGGCTCTCCACTTGCATCAAGAGCAATTTTTACTTTTTCAGTTTTCAGTTCTCTGATTATTTTGCCATAGGTATCGGGCGAAACCTCATGAGGGAGGCTTCCTGCAAGAACTATCCAGTCAAACCTTCCTGCAATGCTTTTAATCAGATATGTAATTTTCTTAATATTTTCAAACGAAGACGTAGCTCCGCTGAAATTTATATCTGTGGTTTCTTCTTCTCTTTCATTTACAATTTTTATCCCTGTTCTTGTTGCTCCATCTATTCTTATGAACATGTCTTCAATGAATTTCTTCTTGAATAATTCTTCAAAGATAAGCGCATTTTCTCTGCCAAGGAAACCAGTTACTGAAAGAGAAAAACCGTAATCTGCTAGAAGAGATGCCACATTTACACCCTTGCCACCGGCATTTAAGGAGTCCTTTTCTACTCTGTTAACTTTTCCAGATTTAAAACCGGGAATAAAAATAGTTCTATCAATAGCAGGGTTGAGTGTAACAGTCAGGATTCTAAACTTTCTAATATTTTCCATCTTTAAATCACTATTCCGTTCCTGAAGTTTTAACGGCGAAACATTTTACGGTTTTATTATTTTTGTTTCTTACCTCTCCCAGCTCAATATAAGAAGAGCTGTCGTATGAAAGAGCTAACCCTGTTTCCTCTGTAAATTCACGGATAGCAGCGTCGAGAGGATGTTCTTTGTCATCGAGGATACCTTTTGGAATAGACCAGCAGCCATCATCTTTTTTGTCAAAGAAAGGCCCGCCCGGATGAACAAGGAATACTTTCGTGTCTGTAAAAAGAATAATCCCAGCCGAAATATTCATAAAAAATCTTTGGTTTTAAATATTAATTGCATTTGCTAAAAAGTTTTAATCCTACAATTCCAGCAACAATAAGAGTCAGGCAGATAATTCTGGCAATTTCTCTGGATTCTCCCAGAAAAACCATTCCTATTATAACCACACAAACTGCCCCTGTTCCTGTCCATACTGCATATGCTGTGCCTATCGGAATAGTTCTCATGGCTACAGCCAAAAGCCATAAACTTAAGCCCATCGTAACCACAGTAAACAAACTAGGCCAAAGTTTAGTGAATCCCTGGGTATATTTAAGCCCAACCGCCCAACAGCACTCAAAAGCGCCGGCTATAAACAATATTATCCAATCCATATGACATCCTTTTTTGATTATCGTGGTAAGCTCTTTTGACTTCAGTAATTATACATCCTGTTACCATCGTCTTTTGCATGAATTGCTCCATTAATAAATGCATTTGCTGTCAAGTATAGTTTTATATTCTTTCTATTCCATCAGGCATGAAAATAAGATAATATTATTCTTTCTTTCCAGGTAAGACTCATTTTGTCCTATGTCCTCTCTTATCATTTCCATATGTTCAAAAACTTACTGGAGGCAATCATGGAAACTCTTATTGACAAAATCGTATGCAATCTCATCATCTGGATATTGTTCTTCTTTATTCCTGCCTATGCAATCTGGAACTGGTAAAAGTTAAGATTTTATCCAGCTGCAGGAGATAGACAATCTATGCCTGAATCTATTTATCTCTTTTCTGCAGTAGGAGTTTTGATAACCCGAAATGAAATGTACTTCATTCCTAACTGTAACCTAACTAAGCCTTCATTGTATTTCTAAAACAAACATGTAACTTAAAACTCGCTTCAGCTACAAGGAGGTGTAATATGAATACCTTAGAAGAAGTAAAGAAAAATATAGAAACGACAGATATTAATAAACTCATTAAACGAAATGAAGAGCTAGATAAAGAACTAGCTATAATGAGAAGAAAATTATCTGAAGAACTGGGTCTGTATAGAAACTAAATATCTTCAATGCAAGTGGTGGGTCAGCTTCATAACTCACCGCTTTTTTTATCCCCCCCAGAATGACATACAAACTTTATCATGCCCATGAATTAAGAACCATGCTTTAAACCCAGAAATTGCATTTGAGTTTTGTAAATAGACTTAAGTTATTTATTTTTAAGCGGTTTCAACTGCATTGCAGTTGAATAAATTATATTATTTGATTTACTAAACTCAAATCGCAAGGGGTTGGCTATTGAGCCGCAACTACTTCGTCAACATCTAATTGCAGTGGTTACCACAGCCGCATCTCGTTTCCTAGTATTTACTAGGCTTACTAGACAACTGCAAAATCTGGGATAAACTCTTCAAATCCAATACAAAAATGAATTATTCAAGTCATTACAGATATTCTTTTATGAAACTCATTGCTATTACGATTATATACTATAGATTTATAGACATGTTATATCCAGCTAATTTTGTTTTACAGCAAGGTGCTGTATCTAAGTTGGAGAATGATTAATTACTCAGGAGAAATATGCCGAGTACAGTTTATGTAGGGAACCTTCCCTACTCAGCAGATGGGGATGCATTGAATAAGATGTTCACAGCATTCGGGACAGTAATATCAGCTAAAGTAATTTCAGATTCTATGAGCGGAAGGTCAAAAGGCTTTGGCTTTGTTGAAATGGAAAATGCTGAAGATGCTCAAAAGGCGATAAAAGCTTTAGATCAAACAGAAAATGATGGCAGAAAGATTGTTGTAAATCTTGCTAAACCAAAAGAAGACAGACCTCGCGGCACCAGCGGTGGTTTCCGCAGAGAAGGCGGTTTCTCACCTCGTAGAGAAGGTGGGTACTCTTCCAGAAGAGGCTAATTTTTTAGTTTCATTTTATAGAACAGTGAGAACTTAGGTTTTCACTGTTTTTTTTATTTGTAATTATCAACGGACTACTAGGCAATGCGGTTTTCACTTACTTCACAGATTAGGAATCAGCGTATTAAAATAATCCGGAACCTTGGCTTCAAAAGCCATCTTCTTGCCGCTGAAAGGATGCTTGAAGGAAATCCATTTGGAATGAAGAGCTAAACGACTGTACTCATCCTTGATTTTTCCATATTTACGATCCCCTACGATCGGATGTCCTTTATCAGCCATATGAACTCGTATCTGATTCTTTCTGCCGGTCAAAAGATTAATCTCCAGCAGACTAAATTGTTTGGTCTCTTTAATCACCTTATAAGCAGTATGTGCCAGTTTTCCCTTTGTGATATCAGTTGTGGAATAGACGACATAAGCCTTGTTCTCTGCCAGATATGAGGTAATAATTCCCTCTTTTGGGGTCAAATGTCCATAAACCACGGCAATATATTTCTTTTCCGTATCTTCCCGCCAGTGATCCTGCAAATGTAACTTAACTTCTTCGCTTTTTGCAAATATCAGCACGCCCGATGTCCACTGATCCAGTCTATGAACAATGAAAATTCGGTTTCGTGACTTTTGGCAGCCTTTGCATACATATTCGCTTAGAATATAGTATACCGTTTTGAACTTATTAGTCTCAGTCCCCACTGTTAATAACCCTGCAGGTTTATCTACCACCAGAATATCTCTATCTTCGTAGAGTATCTCTAATCCCCTTGAGAGATGATTGTTAGACAAATGTTTTTTCTTAAGCATACTAATTACTCTTTTATCTTGTTCATTTTATTTCATTCGAATAAATCATTGCTGCTATATTTGCTGTTATTCAAATTGTTCATGCTATCCTATTACCATAGGATAGCAAATAAGTGTAAATCTCCAAATTATTTACACATATTAAAGCAATGTTTATAATATGTTTTGATAGGTTTGATTTCACACAGTCGAGATTTGAGCGAAATAATTATTTATAAAACATCTGACAACAAGACTGAAATTGATGTTCAGTTTGATAAGGATACTGTCTGGCTTAGGAAAAGAGGCTTAATAAATAGCTAAAGTTGAATTGAATAATCATTTTCTTCTTCTAGAGTTTTCAGCGATAAATCTCATACACCCCTACAAATAGGAGAAAGATTTTAAATGAGATATTCCCCGGAAATAGAGAGTATTATGTTGAAGCTTTATTCAAGTCTTAACGAAAAAGATCGCAGGCGGGAACAGCGAATTTAGAGATGAACAATTTAAAAACATTGAAACGCTAATAGACTTGTACAAGGCTACCGGTAATCCTGTAAATAAGTATAGATGTTAAAAAGAAAGAGCTTATAGGTAATTTTGCAAGAGACGGTGAACTTTATTCCCTGACAAGACTGCAAGTAAATGATCATGATTTTAAGTCAGATTCCACAGGAATTGCAATTCCTCATGGGATATATGATTTAACTCAAAACAAAGAATACATCAACATCGGAAGTTCTCATGAGACAAGTGAATTTGCTTGTGACTGCATATTAAACTGGTGGAAGAAACATGGTAGTAAAATTTACAGGAACAAAGGTTCTGTTCTGATTTTGTGTGACTGTGGCGGAAGTAACAATGCCCGTTATTATATTTTTAAAGCTCAACTGCAGGAACTTGCAAATGAAATAGGAATAGAGATAAGAATAGCACCCTATCCCCCGTATACATCAAAATACAATCCAATAGAACATAGATTGTTTCCGCATGTAACAAGAGCGTGTAAAGGATTAATTTTTGACAGTATTAAAACAATAAAAGAAGCAATTAGCCAAACAACCACCAAAACGGGATTGGAAGTATTGGTTGATGTTACTGAAAAAATTTATAAAACAGGTCTAAAGGTTAAAGAGGAATTTAAGAAAAATATGAAGATCATTTTTGACAAGTTGTTGCCAAAATGGAATTATCGGGCTGTTCCGGAAAGTTTAGCTACTTAATTGGAATGCATTCCTTAGTGTCTCTTCCGGCATATCATAGTTGACTATTATTTGTTTCTTCTCCTTTTGCATCCAGGCCAAGACTTCAGTCCAATCTAATTGACTAACAGTCTCCATTGTTATTTCGTTTAATCCATTATATACCGCAATCATATTCAGCCCTCCTGTTAAAATTATCTATATATGCCTCTATATATAGAAAGCAAAGGAAGATAATCGACTTTATTATATGGGCATCAATAGTTTATTGCTTTTTAGCTCTTATATAAATTGTGTATAAACGCACTACTTATATGATTCCCATCCCCCCCTGGTTACTTCTCCGCAAATGGTGTATGGGGGGGGGGTATGTCCTTGAAGGAATTATAGCCAAATATAAAGAAAAAAGAATTATAAGATAGATAGGAAGCCTGAAATTTTAATAAACCTTCGGTCTTTCAGATTGATAGATAAACTTTTGCGGTAGAGTTAGAATCCTATCTTCGGCTTATCGGAATGAGTTTCTTGAGGGCATTGATAATCTCAACAATAGTTTCACCATGATTATCTACTCTGCTTTCAAGTTCAGATATTCTCCTGGCAATTTCCGAATGAGAAGAGACTATTTCCCTCATTCTTACAAAAGCTTCAATGATAAGAATGCTTACCTGAATAGCTTTCTCTGAATTGAGAACATTTGCTGACATCAAGGCTCCGTGCTCTGTAAAATCATAAGGCATACTTGTGGAATGTTTAAGAGTCTTGAACCGGTCGCAATTTGCGACCAGTTCCGCTTTCTCAGCCTCATTTAACCTAAACATAAAGCTATCCGGAAACCTATGTATGTTTCTTTTTACCTATTCATTCAGTCTTTTTGTCTCTACTCCATAGAGAAAAGCAAGGTCTTTATCAAGTAATACTTTCCTGACTCTAATAATAAGAATTCTGGATTCTATGCTTTCAACCGGTATAATCCTATTCATTTTGCTCCCTTAATTATGCTTGATTCAAATTAACTTTCCGGAATGATAGCACATCATTAAGAGATTTCATCAGCAAAAAGCGACAGCCTCAAAATCAGGAATATTGATCCGGCGGAAATAAGGATGGCACCTTTTTTAAGAAGAGCCGATTCTTGTATAGTGCAAGAGCATATTGGTTCCCGGGAAATTCACTTCAGCTTCATTCAGAACAGTGATTAGCTGATCAAGTATTTTATCATGAGCTCTACTTGAGAGATTATGAAGTCTGACAGTAAGGATTTTATTTTTGTTATCAGGAATAAGATCCGCTTCTGACAGGAAGACATCTCTAAGCAAAGCTCTGGCCTGTTCGAAAGTTCCACACTCCTTTACCATGAGGTTAGCCATTGCAGTTTCCGCTCTGTAGGCAACCATCTTGACTGCATCTGTCAAATTTTTTCTGCTTGACGAAAGAGCCTTGAAGCGTTCTTTTTCCGGCTATAATGCACGCTATTGGGTATTTATCCCACATTTCTTTGAAGAAACCCGGACTGTATACCTCCCTGTCTAAGACGATAATAAACCTGTGTAATAGTTGATTTTCAGAAAGCATCTCTTCGCTGGGCTGATTGGGAACTTCTTTCAACAATCTTGGAATTATCTCCTTTCTCAGTACTTCAAGCATGCCTGGATTAACATCATTCCTAACTACAAATAAAGGTTGTCCCAGTTTATCGTTAACCCAAAAGTCCATGACTCCTTTCAAGCATAAGCGTTCTCTTGAGACATACTGTTTCGGCATATTTTCATTTCCTCCGTACAGTCTCACATGCCCGTCGACATAAAGCACTCCTGAGAGATCAGGGTTGTCTTTCAGCCATTTCTTACTAAGCAGTTCTCCCCATCTTTCGGCAGCTCCATCGGCGCTTAAAATCTCTAGCTTCTCTCTGAGACATCTTACTTCAGGCACACGCTCAAGACCAAGAAGTTTTCCCAGTTCTCCGGGAGGCTACCAACGGAGGTTTTCAACTGTTTTGATTCTGCATAATGCCATAAACCCAAGCAGGGTTATTCCTGGATTACGCTGTAATAACCTTTAAACTCGGCAAAGCAGTCATTGAGACTGCTATAGAGTCCGTTAGCTGTCTGAGCCGCCAAGGCAGTCAGTACCCCTCCGAAACTCACATCGTTACACCGTTCAAAGCGGCTTTCGACGCTGTTTATAATTCCAAAAGCAGCAAGTGTCCTTTCCTCAACTCTTCCGCATGCTACGCCAAGCACAACAGACTCATCATTGTCTCTTTTGCTCCTTTCCGATTTGTCGCTGGCTTTATCATCAGATACATTTTCCTCAATCGCTTTTCATTCTTTCTTTGCAAAATTTATACTATCACTCTATTTGCTATATACTTCTGTTGACAAATCTAGTTTTACCGGGTAAGGAGTTCTGAAAATACTTTAGTACAATTTTAAGCATTTCAGAAGGTTACTTAGTCTTTTGAATTTAGAGGGCTTTATTCTTTGTAAGTGCTTGATTATGAAAGGTGGTGGTGGGAGATGGATTTGAACCATCGAACTCGTAGAGGGCAGATTTACAGTCTGCTGCGTTTGGCCGCTCCGCAATCCCACCTAAGTGATTTAAATTGGAGCGGGTGAAGGGAATCGAACCCTCGTGACCAGCTTGGAAGGCTGGAGCATTACCATTATGCTACACCCGCAATTCAATCAACAAGATTCAAAAAATAACTTTCAGAGAGTATTTGTCAAGAAGAAAAATAAAAGATTCCTAATTATTGGCTAACTCTTTCACGGAAGCTTTATATTCGTTAAGGAAATCTAAGTAATCAATAAAGATATTGATACTCTCTCCAAGATAAATATCCTTCCCTTTTGATTTATCAGTATCAGCACTCATTCCTTCAGGAATAAGGGATTCAGCAAAATCTTTTTGCTCATCAAGAATTCTCTTTTCATCCTGATACATCTGCCAGCGCTTTTCCTCATTCAAAGGAACAGTTTTTCTTTCTGATACTTTAGCATAGAGATCTATAGCTTTGTCTAATTTGTTGAAATCTGCACTTTGTTTCTGTCTTTCTTCTGTCCTTTTCTGCAAATAAGGCAGAGAGTCTTTTATTTTATCGTTGAATACTTCATGCTCTACTGGATTAACTGAATCCCAGGGAAGGGCTTTGTCCAGATTGTTTTCTCCCAGTTCCATATAGTCTAAAAACGATTCAAATTCTATATCTGGAGTAACTCCTTTATTTTGAGTCGAACTGCCGCTTACTCTGTAGAATTTTGCATTTGTAAGCTTAATGGCACCTGCATTTAAATCCATATTGAATCTTGACAGCAAATTTGATAAATCAAGAACCGTCTGGACAGTTCCTTTGCCATGAGTGCTTTTATCTCCAATCACGAGGCCTCTTCCGTAATCCTGGATAGCTCCTGCAAATATTTCGGATGCCGACGCGCTTAAACGGTTAGTCAAAACCATTAACGGTCCTTCATATATCATTGGCTCGTCTTCATCTTCCTCTATTCTGATATTACTTCTTGAGTCTTTTGTTTGTACGATTGGTTTTTTGCCGATAAATAATCCGGTCAGATCTATAGCCTCTTTTAGGCTGCCGCCTCCATTAGATCTTATATCTACGATAATGCCGTCAACTTTGTCTTTTTTAAAGGTCTCTAAAATCTTTTTGACATCCCTGGTTGAACTCTTGTAGTCTTTTTCTCCATTGTAAGCCCCCTGAAAGTCAAGATAGAAAGAAGGCAATGTTATTATCCCTATGCGCTTCATTTTCCCTGAAGGACTTTTAATTTCCTTTATTTCTGATGAAGCTTCAGAGTCTTTGAGCTCAACAGTATCTCTCATTATCGAAATTACCTTTGGAACAGCCATTGCTCCTTCTACTCCAGGCAAAATAGTCAAATATACTTTTGTTCCTCTTGCTCCTCTGATCTTGTCAACTACTTTATTAATGGGCATATCAACTACATCTACAGGAACTGTTCCTTCTTCTCCAACAGCTATTATTTTATCTGTTGCTTTTAAATTACCGCTTTTCTCAGCAGGGCCGCCAGGAATTATTTTTTCCACTTTTACATAACCGTCTTCGTTAGAAAGAAAAGCTCCTATGCCTACGAATGACAATTGCATCTGGACATTAAAATCATCTTCTGTTTTAGGAGACATATAGGATGAATGAGGATCATATAATCTTGAAAGAGAAGACAGATAGATTTCAAGAACTTCGATAGGTTCATTTTCATCAAGATACATGCGATATGTCCTGAGCCTCTTGAGTGTTCTTTCTTCAGGTGTAAGCTTTGAAGACGTTTTAGCGATATCTTGTATTTTTGAAGTATCTGAAGATTTAGAGGTATCTGCCAGGAGTATTCTGTCCATCATTCTGAAAGTCAGGATGTCATTTTTCAACTTTTTATCCCAAACTGCATCCAAATCAGATTCTGATTTAGCCCATTGAATATCTGTTCTATCAAACAGGAATTCTTCATTATCTGCAAAATCAAATCCTTTAGCAATCCTGTTTTTTGCAAACTCATCCCTTGCATGATTTTTTTCCAGGAGTTTGTTATAAACGATGAACGCAAATGTCACATCTCCCCTAGTAAGATTTGTATATAAATCCCCTGATATTCCTTTTTTGAATTCATCAATATCTATTTGGGTAAAATACAGTTTATTAGGATCCAGCGTCTTCATATATTCATCAAAAAGTTCTGAAGACAGCTTTACTGCATCGGGTTGTCTGTTAAAATGCTCACTTGCAAGAACAGCGCATACTATTCTGGAAATAATTCCAAATCTGTATTCAGGTTCAAACGCAGCATTTAAATTAAGAGTAACACAAAAAAGAAATACAATTGAGAGTAAAAATGATCGAGATAGATATTTTTTCATTAGTCTATTATAGAATATCTGGATATTGGTACATATTTATTTGTTTTGATTATAAACTAAAGTCCAGTCTCTTACAAACCCTACATTTCAAAAATTTAAAATAAGAAAATTTATCGATATGAAAGAACAAAATAAAAGAATATTGCCGAAACGCCCAAGACTTCCTGACTGGATAAGAATAAAACCATTGATAGGAACAGGCAGAAATCATGTATCTTCCGTAATAAATAACAATAGTTTAAATACTGTCTGCCAAAGCGCTAAATGCCCGAATCTCAATGAATGCTGGCACAAACATACCGCTACCTTCATGATTCTCGGAAAAATCTGCACGAGAAAATGCCGTTTCTGTTCAGTCTGCCATGGCATCCCTGACAAACCTGACTATTTGGAACCTATGCATGTGGCTCAAGCTGTTAAGGAAATAAATTTAAAATATGTAGTTATCACAAGCGTGACAAGAGATGATCTTTCCGATGGCGGGGCGCAAATTTTCGCTGACACCATAAAACAAATACGAGAATTAAATGGTTCAAATATAAAAATAGAAGTTTTAACTCCTGACTTCAACTGTAATTTGAATGCGTTACAAACAGTTTTGTCAGCAAAACCTACTGTCTTTAACCATAATATTGAAACGGTAAGAAGGTTAACTTCGGATATTCGTTTCAGAGCGACTTATGACAATTCCCTCTATATCTTAAAAAAAGCCTTTGAACTTTCTTCTGGCAAAATCCCAATTAAATCAGGGCTCATGGTAGGGCTTGGAGAAACCAATTCTGAAGTAGAACAGTGTATCAGAGACATACGGGATACCGGAGCGACAATTCTTACCATAGGGCAATATCTTCCTCCATCAAATAATAACTGGCCTCTTGCAAGGTATGTGCATCCTGAACTTTTTGATGAATGGAAAAAGATTGCATATAGCCTTGGATTCACAACTGTCGCAAGTGCGCCTCTTGTAAGGAGTTCCTATTGCGCCGAAGAATTATTGAAAAAATAAACTTTTTTTTGTTTCAACCGTTGAGTAAAAGTTTTTTAAATCGCACTTGTAACATGTTTCCTAAATTATATAATAGTGGGGGAATAAGTACATTTTAAATCTCATTGAGGCTTATTGAAACTGAACTTAAAATCAAACCAGAAATTAGGATTTTTATTTTATGCTCACCACAGTACTTGAATTTGAAAAACCCATAAGCGAACTTGAAATCAAGATAAAAGAGCTGGAAAGTCTCAGCGAATCAAATCATATCGATGTAAGCGAAGAAATAACTGTCCTTTCCAAAAAACTTGAAGAAACAAAAAAGAAAGTTTATAGCGATCTGACCCCATGGCAAAGAGTTCAGCTGGCCAGACATCCCAACCGTCCATATACTCTTGATTACATAGAAAGAATTTTTACTGATTTCATTGAGCTGCATGGAGACAGAAGATTTGCCGAAGATCCTGCAATAGTAGGAGGCTTTGCCAAATTAGACGGTATGCCTGTAATGCTTATTGGAACTCAAAAAGGTCGGAATATAAAAGAAAATGTTTACAGAAATTTCGGTTGTCCGCATCCTGAAGGCTATAGAAAAGCTATCAGGTTAATGGCACTGGCAGATCTGGCTCATATTCCTATTATAACTTTCATTGATACTCCCGGAGCATTTCCAGGTGTCGCATCTGAAGAAAGACATGTAGGCGAAGCCATAGCTGTTAATCTCAGGGATATGTTCAGTTTAAATGTGCCTGTTCTGGCAATAGTCATTGGAGAAGGCGGAAGCGGCGGTGCTTTGGGAATTGGCGTTGGAAACAAAGTTCTCATTATGGAACATGCGTACTATTCGGTAATTACACCTGAAGGATGTGCAGCTATTCTCTGGAAAGACAGAACTTTTTCTCCAAAAGCTGCAGAAGCTTTAAAACTAATCAGTTCAGAGCTTTTCAAAATGGGACTTGTTGACGATATAATTCCTGAACCAATTGGCGGAGCCCATTACAATTATGACAAAGCTGCCGAACTTGTTAAAAAAGCTATAATAAAAAACTTAAAAGATTTGTCATCTAAAACGCAGGAAACTCTCAAAGAAGAAAGATATCAAAGATTTCGCCATATAGGCAAATTTACTGAAGAAAAGATAATAAAAGAAGAGATTCCTTCAATTCCTGTTCAATGAAGTTAAGACCCGCATCAGTAATACATGCTGACGATATATTAAGAATTCTTGATCCGTTTATTATATCAGGGGTGGTTTTACCCAGAAATAAGACTGAAATAATCAAGGGTATTAATAGTTTTTTTGTTGCTGAATTAAATAGCAAAATTATTGGCTGCGTTGCCATTAAAGACTACAGTGAAGGCCTTTTCGAAATCAGATCTCTGGCCGTTGAAAAAGAATTTAATAATCAGGGCATCGGCAAAAAACTAATATCCATGGCAGTTGAAAATATAATAGCTCGTAAAAGCCCGAAACAGATCTTCGCCCTGACTCTTCGCCCTGAAGTTTTCCTTAAAGCCGGATTTAAAATGGCTTCAAAAAAACAGTTCCCGAAGAAAATATGGGACGATTGTTCAAAGTGTTCTAAATTTGATACCTGCGATGAATTAGCATTGGCTATAGATATTTGCAGATAACTTTTTAATCAATACAAATTAAGCTGATATTTGGTTTATCTTCAACTTCTTTTAGTAATCCTTGAACCCAATCAGGGGCGGCTCCATGCTGTTCCATAGAATGGGAAATATTACATGGCCTATAGCCGTTAGCTAGTGCCTCCTTTGGTATTTTAAAGAACACAACATTATTTTCCTTGGGTTTCCTGGCAAGTGCAGCTTGGGCGGCAGAAAATGCCTGTTGTTTTAACAGCTGCAATGAATGATCCTTCATAAGAGTTGTCTTTGTTAACTAAAGCCTCGTACATCGCGGCCTGATTTAATGTCCTGCTTTTCATTATTCCTCTTTTTTAATTTGAATTACATTTGAGGCAATATAACTCTATGCTTTTCATGCGCCAACCGAAAAGTTAACATGGAATTTTCTGTAGGATCCAATTAAGAGATAATCTCTGAGGAAATAAAGAAAGAATCACGAAAACAACAATCTAAACGCCATTATCTACTCAAGATGTATCTATTTTGAGTATAAATAACTAACTTGGATATTCATTTCTTTTCCATATCATATAATCTCAATAGCCAAGTCATTCCAAAAGTTCAACCCCATTTCAGAACTTTTTACAGTCAGTCCTTCTTGCAAAGAACCTTCTAAAATAAGTAGTTTCTTATCTGATAAGCTATTAATTTTTTCTAAAAGCCTTCGCCAATAGAATTCATCAAGGCAAAAGACAATACCAAATCTTGATTCAATCTCGACTTTTCCGTCTGCTCTTATCTTAAAATGCCAGGCCTCAGCAGTTCTTAATCCCATAGCCATAATTTCGAAAACTCTCTGGGGATAAGATATATCATCTATAAGAGGCTGCCTTCTTATGAGCCATTCATTAAATTCAGGATTAGTCCATCTGATTTTTCCGTCAAAGGAGGAAGCTGAAGGACCAAAACCAATATATTTAGCTCCAAACCATATAGCATAATTATGCAGACACTCGAAAGATGTTTTGGAATAATTTGATATCTCATACCTGCTGAATCCTGCAGCTTTAGCTAATGCAGGAATAGTGTCCCATATTTCAGCAGATACCTCATCGGCTTCTTCAATTTCTCGATCTGAAAAAACACTGTTTAACCGGCTATTCTCTTCAATTATCATAGAATACGCGGAAAAATGTTTAATTGGCAAAGATATGAGTCTAGTCAAATCAGATTTAAAACTTTCCAGGCTCTGCGAAGGAATACCATAAATCAAATCGCATGATATATTTGAAATTCTATTCTCTACAAATAAAGCCAAAATTGTTTCTAGATTGTCTGCCTCCCCTCTCCTATCAATAGTTTTTCTATGAGCTTTATTAAAAGATTGAACGCCTATGGAAACTCTGTTGGCAAAAGATGATATCAGTTTAATTTTACTTTCTGTAAGAGATTCAGGATTACACTCAATGCTTATCTCAACATCCTTAGCAAACTTAAAATTTCCAAGAATATCAAAAAGTTTCTCCAGGTAGATTTCTTGAAGGAATGAAGGAGTGCCTCCACCAATATAGAGGCTTTTTAAAGGCATTAATTTATATGCACAGCAAGAAATCTCTTCTCTTAGCCTTTCCAGATATGACATTATTAATGATTCATTTGGCGATGCAAGGGAATGAAACGCGCAATATCCGCATTTTGTGCCACAAAATGGAATATGAACATAAACTCTATCTATATTCTCATCATCCATAGACAAAAAAAGCCGGATAATTCCGGCTTATAAAAATTCGCTTTATATTAAGCTTCGCCCACCTGCCAGCGAACAAATTTCTTTACGCTGATCTTTGGATTGGCCTGTTTTACAGTAAGCTTATCGTCTCTCATCCATGCCTGGTCATTCAGGCAGACTTCTTTATACCATTTGGCAAGTTTGCCTTTGAGAATTCCTTCTATCATCTGAGCTGGCTTTCCTGCAAGCTGAGCTGTATGGATTTCTTTTTCTCTGGCAATAACTTCAGATGGAATGTCTTCTGAAGAAACATAAGTAGGATTGAAAGCTGCTATATGCATGCATATATCATTTAGTTCTGTCTGAGGACCTTCTCCTTCAAATTGAATCATTACGCCGATTCTTCCGCCCATATGAAGATAAGAAGCACATTTGCCTCCCCAACGAACCGCTCTTCTTATTTGCAGGTTTTCACCTATCGTAGCAACCATTGAAACAAGGTTTTGCTTTTCGCTTTCATTGATAGCTTCGCTTACATCGTTAGTAGCTTTCAAAGCCAATACTTTCTCTGCCATTTCTGCAGCGTAAGCTTTGAATTTTTCATTCTTGGCGACAAAATCAGTTTCGCAAAGAACTTCTACAAGAACTCCGGCTTCTCCTGAAATCTTTGAGCTTATAAGACCTTCCTTAACTGTACGCCCGGATTTCTTTTCAGCCTTGGCGATTCCTGATTTTCTCAAAATGTCAACTGCTGCTTCCAGATCGCCTTTAGCTTCTGTCAAAGCTTTTTTGCAGTCCATCATTCCTGCGCCTGTTTTATCACGCAAATCCCTAACTAATTGAGGGCTAATTTCTGACATATTAAAATCTCCGAAAAATAGATATAATTAAAAAAGTTCCAGAAAGTTAAGCTTTAACTTCTTCTTTTGTTTCTTCCTTAGTGTCAGCCGGTGCCTTTAGAGGTGCTTTTCTTACAGCTGGGAGCCTTCTAATCGCAGGTTTCCTCTTGGAAGGATCAAAATCTCTGGAAGATTTTTTCTCTTCTTTTAACTTTTCTTTTTGCACATCTTCTTCAGCTTTTTTCTTTGCTTTTTCTGCTCTCTCTTCAGCCGATTTCTTGCGATAGACTTCGGCCGCTGCAGCAACTGCGTCACTTAAAACGCTTACAAGTATTCTAATTGATCTAATGGCATCATCATTTCCAGGAATCGGATATTCTACTCTTCCGGGATTACCGTTTGTATCTACAATTCCAACTATCGGAATTTTCAGTTTTTTCGCTTCTTTAACAGCGATATCTTCATTACAAATATCTACAACTACGACAGCAGCAGGAAGTTTTTTCATTTCGCTGATACCATCTAGATTCTTATGAAGTTTTTCAAGTTTTTTTGATAATGAAGAAAGTTCTTTTTTGCTCAGGCTCGCATCTTCATTTTCCAGTTCTTTCTGCATAGTCAGCATTCTGTTTATGCTTTTGCGGATAGTCGCATTATTTGTAAGAGTCCCGCCTAGCCAACGCTCAGAAATGTGAAACATCCCTGCATTCTGTGCTGCTTGTTTAATAATTTCCTGAGCTTGTCTCTTTGTACCAACAAATAGAATGTCCCCTCCATCCATAGCAACCGATTGAAGAAACCTTGCTGCATCAGCAAGCTGATACATGGTTTTGGTCAAATCTATTATATGGATTCCGTTGCGGACGCCATACACGAATTCTTTCATTTTTGGATTCCATCTTTTGAGCTGATGACCAAAATGAACTCCAGCTTCCAAAAGATCCTGCACTGAGATTTTTTGTGACATTCTCTTCCTTTTTTTGTTGGTAATGCCTTTTCCGCTGTTATTATTTTTTGGTTTTATTTTTTAGATTTATAACAGGGAAGACATCATAGTTAAATGTTTTGCTCTTAGGATTTTTCCTAACCTTTGTTTTATAATGAACACCTTTGTTATTCAAAATAGAAATACAAAGAGCTTTAAACTAAAACTACTCCCTTACTTTTCAAATAAGGCAAATCAATAAGTTCCAATAAATTTTTCTGAATTCTGAAAATTTGAAGTTAAAAAAATCTCTTCAATCTTGACGGAATCAAAATCCAATGTAGCTTAAGTGCTCGGTTCAATATTTTTTGCACCCATAGCTCAATTGGATAGAGCATCTGACTACGGATCAGAAGGTTTGGGGTTCGAATCCCTATGGGTGCGCCATTTATCATCAAATACTTACAAAGAATTTTTAAACTCCATTACTTAGCTCTGTACAATAATTGTACAATAATGCGGAAGAATCTCTTTCCACCGACCATCGGCTTAAAACTGAGCTGACATACCATTTCGCTATTTTTGCCGGAAAAGTATCAACACGCCAAAAGTGGCGACTTGTTCACAAAGGTCATGCCGTACTTGGGGAAAGGACAGTAGAACAAGCTAGCACAGTCCTCGTGAAAAGTGTGTATTGGTTGATTGCTAAATACTTGCAACGGTTATGCCGTACCTGGCGAAGAATGGGAGCAATCAGCACAAAAAAGAGGGTGTTGAAATTCCACACCCTAACAAAGTTCTTACTCTTCAAGATGTCGCTGATGCCTCACAAGGGAAGACTGTTGACCAAGTTAGGTATGCCATTAAACAAGTCCAAGAAGGGCAGAATCCGGAGCCGGATATTCCGGTAGTGGAGCAATCTAAAGCTGAGAAGAGTTCAAGGACTTAATTGCAGAGGTCATGCCGTACCTGGCAAAGAATGGACAGATAGGGAAGAACCATACTAAAGAACAAGTTTCAGCTTTGCCAAATGGCGAACCTGAGAAAGTCCTGACTCGACAAGATATTTCAAATGCTACAGGAAAACCTTTAAGGACTATCGACCGAGAAATCGCCAGGCAGAGGAACCCAGAGCCGGATATTCCGGTAGTGGAGCAATCTAACCAAAGAAGAGTTCAAGGACTTTATTGCAAAGGTTCTGCCGTACCTGGCGAAGAATGGGAGCAATCAGCACAAAAAAGAGGGTAGGGAAATTCCCAACCCTGAAAGCACTCTCACACTTTCCGACATAGCAGAATCTCAAGGTAAGACTGTTGACCAAGTTAAGTATGCCATTAAGCAAGTCAAAGAAGAGCAGAATCCAGAGCCGGAAGTAGAAGAAGAGGATATTCCGGTAGTGGAGCAATCTAAAGCTGAGAAGAGTTCAAGGAATTTATTGCAAAGGTTCTGCCGTACCTGGCTAAGAATGGGCAGATAGGGAAGAACCATACTAAGGAAAATGTCAGGTTGGGAAATTCCCAAGCTGAAGTTCTTACTCTTCAAGATGTCTCATAAAGTATAAAAATGTTGACTATTTTTTTAAAAAACTCTTTGAATGTGTCAAATAGTGTACTATTATTATATTGTCAATATCTCTAAGAGTATTCAAGACTATTAATAAAAAAGCAAAGAGGGACAAATGAGAATCGGATATGGAAGAGTTAGCAGCTATGGGCAAAGTTTAGAAATTCAAATGGAGCAATTAACCAAGGCAGGATGTGAAAGAATCTTTTCAGAAAAACTTTCCGGGACAAGCACGGCCAAACGGTTGCAATTGAAAGAATGTATTTCTTTTTGTAGGGAAGGCGATACACTCGTAATTACTAGACTAGATAGACTAGCAAGGTCTATAGGCGATCTCAGAGTAATTCTAAAAGAGCTTGAAAGTAAAAATGTGAAGTTTATAGCTCTGGAGCAAAATGTTGATACAACTACCTCATCGGGCAGATTGCTCCTCAATATGCTTGGATGTATTGCTGAATTTGAAACCGATCTAAGAAGAGAAAGGCAAACTGAAGGCATTGCTAAAGCCCTTGATAAAGGCGTTCACTTCGGCAAAAAAAAGCTACTATCCTCAGAACAAATCAAAGGTTTGAAATCTGAAAGGAAAGCCGGAATAAAAATCAGAGAACTAATGGAGAAATATAATCTTTCCAAAGAATCAATATACCGATATTTGAGAGCTGAAGAAAAATAACCCACGAGCCTGGCATTAATCGGTGTCGGGCTTTTTTTGTGTAGAAAGAAAAAAGCAGCTTAATAATTGAAAAATAATATGTAGTCAAGTGAAGATTTTATTCAAATGACTACATTCTAATAATCTTTCTTTATTATAAATTCCAGTTTGCTATCACCTTTTGCCTCGTTCCAGTTCAGTTTTTAAATTGCGCCCGCTTTTTTACGATTTGCTTCAATCTGTTCAAACAATGTAACTACGCTCAACTGCCCTGAATGTTCAACCTTATCAGGAGTATTCCATCCGCAAATTTTAGCCATGAATCCTCCAAGATCAGAAAGCACTTTGGGACTGTCTGTGTGCCGAGCCATGTGACTAGCCTTAGATAAAAATTCATCTTTACTCATAACCCCCATTTTTGCATCAATAGCAGCTTTTACTAACGAATCTTTGTAATAACGATACCCAGTTTTTACGCTAATAAATATTTTGTTGCGATTCATCTCATATATGGTTCCGGCCACATTTCCTTTCCAGTATTTTATAAAAAGTTTTTTCCGCTTATCAAGCATTTCATTCTGTTTATCCATTTTTCACCTCATTTTTTTTTGAGAAATGTTTCCATTAAAATGCTTTTTAAACATATTTTTTCGTGCATGTACAAACATATATTTGCCTCCTGTTTTTTTAATTTTTTTAATTTAGATTTATACCGCTTAGATGGCGGCCTTTTTCTTGATAGATTTTTCCTATTTTTTTGGTACACCAATTTTGACCAAGTGTCCAGTTTTGACAATTTCCGCAAAACTGTCTCAACTTCGCCCCGTATTTTCCGCAATTTTGTCTCACACCCCCTTTTTTTTAGCCTCAACGCTTTGCGAAAACCATTTTTTGCCGTCTTTTGAACTCATTTGCAAACTTGTCACAATACTGTTAAATAATTTCATTAAGTTTTTTAGAAAATTCACCGAAGATTTTAGGCATGTCTTTTGCCACATCAAACTTCATAAATTTTAAGTAACACATCGTAGCTTTTATATCGCTATGACCTAAAGCTTCTCGTGTATATTCCCATTCATTTATCTCTCGGCCTTTTAGCCTCTCTGAGATAGCATATTTAAAACACATTTGTCCAAAACATTTTCTAAATGAATGAGGAGATACCGCCCCAGTTATATTATTTAATTTTGAGAGACGCCTTATTATGAACCAAACTGAAATGCGACTAATATGTTTTCTTTCCTTTCCTGCTATCTTTCTCCCTGGAAAAATAAAAGCATCAGGAGACTTAAAAGCTCTTAAAACTCTACTGTGAAGATACTTCTCTAACAGTTTTACTACTTTGGGTTCAGGAATTATAACAGCTCGTGTCTTGTTTCCTTTTTTCTTGTTGATCATTTTTCCTTTCTTTTTACGCTTGAAAGACTTAAGCTTTATGAAGTTTAATATCCCTTTTAACTTTCCATCTGCATCAAGTAAATCTTTTCTTCGCAAGGTAACCACTTCAGAAATTCTGCCGCCGGAATATATCAGGAGGAGAAGAAGCGCTTGATTTCTAATTCGCCATTTACCCTTGCATGAAGCGATTAACTGTAATACCTCAGAATCTTCTAGCTGCCTAGTTTCATTCATAAACAACCCCTGATTCTTTTAATAAATTCTATGCTCGCAAAAGCCCTTTTTTGTATTTCGCTGATTTGCTTACGCCCCGCTTCAGTTTGCAAAAATTCATATGCTTTTTTACGCTCCAATGATAAGGCTCTTCTTTCTGCTTTAGTTTTTAAAACTGCCTTATCGAAATGCCCAATAAATTGACTTAGTTTCATATTGTTTTCACCTCACTTTTTTAATATTTATCAATGTCCCGAAATTAGTAAATTTATCATCTGGAAGCTTGTTGCGGATTTTGCCTGTCATTGGATCTCTTTCGACATCAAGTTTGCCGTGAAATTCCTTTGTTTGCCTGAATACCTCATGCGCCGCTTCCCAGGCAGATTTGAGTAAAATCTCTATCAGACTTTTTACCGATGCAGGAGTCATTGCCATTTTATGAAATTTCATTAAGTGATAACCTAAATATCCGTATTTTTCGTTTAGACACCTAGCTTCATGCGAAAGCGCAAATGGTATTTGATATAACTCCAATTGATCAACAGTTAGTTCGTCTGCTTTGTTCCCTGCTCGAAAAGTTATTAGAGACATTTCACTTCTGTATCGCTTGATTATCTTCTCGACCATTTTCCGGAGCCTGTGTCCTTCCGGATATTCCGCCCCGATCTGCTCAATAACAGCCCGAAGCTCTTCTTTGTTATCAATGTATAAATCAATATCATTCATATATTTGCTCCTTATTTGATTTTTTTATATTCCGGCCATAGTCCAGAGCGTTGACGACAGGAACATCCTCAAGGCGTTGAGTCTTATAATTGAAAAATAAACTTGCCTTAGATTTAGTAACGCCATATTTTCTCCGGCGAATTTTATCGATATGTATTTGAGTCTCATTGGAGCTAACATCCATTTTGCTTCGATGCACACATAGAATATTGTCCGCCTTTGAATACCAGCTTGCACTCCCTGAAATGCTATAAGGTGTTGGCCTGGACTCTTCAGCATCTGCATCTTTTGGCGGCTTAGTTGGATGTGCTACAATAAAACCATGCAAGTTTTCATCTCTGCAGAACTTCTTAACCTGGCTCATAAACAAGGAAATGTATTCAGTCTCGCTCAATTCTTTTGGTCTGGTGTAACTGAATTCGTTGTACGGATCTAGGACAAAAGCGTTTATTTTAACGGTGCGATGAATTGTTTTTATCAAGCTAAGAATATTTCCGATAGAAACTTCATTAGTGTCAATAAGATAACAATGTTTATTAATTAGTGTCAGAGCCGTTTCAATCTCAGAATCTGCCATGCAATAAAAACTTTCTCTACCCATGAAAACAGCACATAATTCCTGAAGGTATTCTTCGGCCGGATAGCTCTCCGGACTGAATATAGCCCATTTCCAGTGATGCATAGATGCAGTCCGGAAAACGATATTATTCGTAAATGTTGTTTTGCCCCGGTTAGGAATTCCAGTAATCAGATCAACTTCATTTTCTGACAAAGTGTAAATTTCCCTGCCATTGATTTTAAAATTATTCCAGCCTAAAGAGAGACCTGTACTGAAGCCCTGCGCCCGACTTTGTTTAAGCTGTGAAGTAAATGCCTGAGCCTGAATTATATCCTTTGTTTGAAACTCAATTTTTCCATCTGATAACATTGAAGTTTTAGCCTCATTAATCTTGTCTAGAATATTCATATCATGCCTCCGGATTCAAATAGATTAATCGCTGAAGCCCTTTGTCCCGAAGATGACCTGGCAGCCTTGATAGTCTGCTGATGTTACTGCAAGCCCGATCTACTCCGAAAGGAACGAGGAAATTTTCAAAGAGTTCTCTCTTTACGACTCGTTCCCATTCCGCTTTGTCTGCGCTCAAATTAACCTTGATTAGCGCATGTAAAGATTTTGAACCTGAATGGCTTATTGCTGTTATCGGAAGTTTAGTCCGGAGTTTTAACCAGAAGGCGGCTTGATTCTCAATTGGTAAGTTATCCATTTCACAGACTGCGAACCGTCCGGCTGCTATAGCGGCATCACACCTGAAAGACATCTTGCCTGTGCTGCTCTCATAAGCTTTGCCGTCAAAAGGATTTGGGATAAAAAAAGGATATTTGGTAATCTCTTCTTTGAGCCATTCACGAACTTGCTTCACCGTGGTGCCGTAGTTGTCGCCCAGGAATAAAAACTCTTCAGGAGAGTAGAGACTTTCGAGAAGTAACCGCCCATCATTTGCCGGATCATCTATAAGATTTATAGGCGACAGCTCCATTAAGTCTGTTAAATTTGCCGTTTCGTTTTCAACTGTGAATCTTTTTGACTTCTCCTTAATTTCCGGAAGGCTTCTATTTTGAATTGAAAAATTATACTCTCCAGAAGGCTTAAAACCGTTCTGTTTTGCCAGGAATATTAGAGTGCCAAGCCCTGCTTTAGTATTTTCCAGAGAGCGCCATTTCTTTTGAACCTCACCGTCTTTATATTTTGGTTGTGTCTGGCTCCATGAATCAGCCTCTTCACAGCTAAGTCCTGCGCTCCGCATTGCAGCTAATATCCGAAGCCATTCTTCATAACCATTGGCTTTCACATAAGGCAAACATTCTCTGGCAAGTTCTATATCAGTTTTCACGAGAACCCCCTTCTGGCGCACTAAAAACGCTTTTTGTTGATTGACTCACACCGGAACACGGAGCGATGCTACTTTTTTCAATCTTGCCTTTAAAAACACGCTTCAGCCTACCTATCTTGTTAAAAGCGCAATACGGCTCTGTGCAAAGTTTTTGCCCTTTTGCGGACTGTTGACTCCATTGGCAATATTCTTTTATAATTTTTGCAATAGACAATCTTCCACTTGGCATTTTGCATTCAGCCCTATACGGATAAAGCTTGCAATCAGGACACTTACAATTCCAAACATCTGCGATCTCTCCACCTGAACAATCTAAACATCTTGCTTTTATTGCTTTTCGCCTATTCATGATCCGCCTCTCTTTCCCAGTAGGGAATTAAGGGCTCTGATACAGTGCTTACCGGACAGACGGTATAATTATCATCATTGGATTTTTTCTTTGGCTTGCTGCGTTCCCAGGCGTTCTTCAAATTGAAATATTTACTGAGTCCGTTCTTTGATTTTTGTCTTAATCCTGCCAGACTAACAACATTACCCCCCCAGAAGCTATCACTGATACTCCATATCAAAATAGCTTCAATCATTTCTACTGGCTCGCCATCAAGAGTATTGAGTTTCAAAACTGCATAGTACCAAGTCTCAATTTTTATTTTCAGCAATTGATTTTTATACCTCGCATTGTCAATGCTGATTTTCTCTTGAAAGAACTTGTCACATACGCCCCGGACTTGTTCGGGGTATATATATTCTTTTCTTGTATTATTACCTTTGGCTTTTTCGCCAATAGGGGTATTGGTAATTTCGCCAATAGGGGTATTGATTTCAGCAATAGGTAGGGGGGTAGTTTTTTCATCAAAACAAATGGAACAAAATCTATTAATGATTTCCCGAGTACCTTCCCTGTAAATTATTTTAATTTTGATAAACTTTTTTTGTGCCAGTTTATTTATCCACTTTGATATCGTAGTTTTATCGACATCGTAAAGCTCTGCGAAATAGTTATTCGTAGCGTAGCATATTCCGTCTTTTTGAGCTAAAGAAGATATTTCGCCATACAGCAATTTTTCGTGAGCCTTTAAATCTTTGTCATATCTAACTTTTGCAGGAATTATTGAATAATAATTAGGGCTTATAGCTGTAGTCATATTAACCTCAGCGTATAGTTCAAAGAATCCTTAGTTTTTTCTATTTCTAAGTATCCTTTTTTCTGAATGCTTTTTATTATTTCATTAGCCTCAAGCACGCTAGATTGAAGAACTTTAGCAATATCGAGGGTATTAAATTCCCACCCTGATTTTTTTGAGGCAAGAAAAGCTATAATAACAATCTCTTTGGGATCACATTTACCAAAAATACTATTTGGAATAAGTGATAATTGACTTACATTTGGCTCGTTTTTTTCAATAAAATCCGGATGGAGTTTCCATTCTGCACAGTCCGCTGCCTTTTCAGGGCATATATCATTATTTGCACATGTCTGACAGGCTCGCCTTTCTGGATTATCAAAACACCGCTTTTCGTGACCTCTGATTGTGCTTTCGTGCATAGAAGTTTTATTACAAAACTCACATTGATATGCTTTTACTTTTTTCATAATGGCGCTTCCTCATGGTAATAAAGTTTTGGCTGTTCGTAGAAATGAGCTAACTGCTGATCCAATTCCGCCAGTCTGCCTTCCATATCCAAGCAAGTCTGGCACTTAGAATCTTTCTGGGTATCAAGTCTCTTGCGCAGGGATTTGACGAGGTTAATTGATTCGATAATCGTTGAAGCCGGTACAATGAAGTTATCAATACGCTTACCTTCTTGGACGATCCATTGAACCTGATCGAGGTAGGATTTACTTCTCATTCGTGCACCTCCTTCGTGGCAAGCCAAGCATCAAGATCAGACTTGCGATAGATAACCTTGGAGCCTAGTTTGAGATAAGGGATTTTGTACCGTCTCAGACAGCGCCAATTATGAAGCGTTCGTGGTTCGATGCCGAGATATTCGGCAGCCTGTGTGTTATTGAGTTTTTCCATTGCTTTGCCTCCTGTGGTTAGAGCTTTTGGTTAACCACAAAATAGCTTGGAGTAATGGATATGTAAATAGTGTAAGTTGTTGTAATGCATTGTCTTCAATGTAGTATGCTTAGAGCATTTTGCATTAAGAGAATGAGTGTAAAATAAAAAAGGCGAATATTATTCTCGCCTCAATGTCAATAACCTGATTGTATGGTAGGTTATTTGAAGGATTTCAAAGGATAAAGTTCTTGAACAGTTCTTCTGCTGATCCTAAATTTCTTCACCGATTGAGCTACAGCACTTTTTTCTAGCTTTTTATCGTCAGTTCTCGTATAAGGGCAGCCTTTGGCAATAAGGGATTTCATGAACTTAAAAAGTTCCTTTTTCTTTCGTTCGGATAGCTTGGTTTTCCCAATTCTAAGTTTGCCTGTACCTTGTTCTCCGGCATAAATCTGCGTCTGTGCTAACAATGTTTTGAACTCAGGAAGCATGCGCATCGTTATAATAAGTTGCACTATTCCTGATTCAAAGTTTCCATGCTCAAGCCTGGCTCTTGCTTTGGAAAGTTCTTTCAATATATCGCACGCCTTATCCACCAGCTTGGTTTGAGCTTTCTCTTGAGCCAATGAAAGCCATTTTTGATCAGCATCTCGTCTTTCTTCTTCGGAAAGGTCATGGTTTATGCTTTTTTCCATTTGTCGCGCTATATTAGGATTAACGAACTCTGAATATAGTGCCCCTTGAACATATCTGTCGCCCATCTCATCTGCGTCAGATCTTTTTGGTATTTCAACGATATTATAGATTGGAACTCTGCCACTGTGCTTAATTCTTTCTATCCAAGCATCTGTGACAATATTTCCAGTAGGAGTTAAATGCTTATTGGTTTCGTCTGTAAGCGGATAAGTATTTAAGTTCTCGACATCAGAAATAATTTCATTTTTTATCTTGTCAATTTCTTCAAAAACCTTCTTCATCTTGCAGCCTCCAACATCGCTTGCGTTGCTTTTTCAACGGCCTGTTCAACGCTCGAAGTGTTTAGGCGTGCATATATAGCCGTGGCCTGTGTTGAATCATGGCCTAGGCTCTTTCCAATAATAGCTAGACTTGCCCCTGTAGCAGCTTGCCAAGAACCGTGCGTTCTACGCAAATCATGAATGCGTACTTCTTTTAAACCGGATCTAATGCGTATTCTTTCCCAGGCACTTTTGGGTTCCTCTATGTGGCCGCTCTTAGCATCTGAAGGAAACACATAACCGAAAGATATAGCAGCTCTTTCCTTCAGAACACTTATGGCCGCCGTGGATAGTACAACTTCTTTAGCTTTGCCGGTTTTAAATTCTTGTGCCGGTATGCGCCAAATACGCCGTTCAATATCGATGTTGTTCCAGTGCATAGAAAGGACATTGCTACGCCTTGCTCCGGTAAACAGGCACAACAAAAAGAAGTGTTGCCAAGTAGTGCTTTCAAACTTCAAAGCCTCAAAAAATCGCTTTAGTTCTATAGCGTCAAGAAATTTTTCTCTGCTTTCTTCTTTTGCTTTTTTAAAACTGGCAGCCGGATTAATTAATTTAAGCCCGCATTCAATTCCAAAGTTGAAAACCTGCCTGATAAGCATAATGGCACGGTTTGCCATTACTTTGCCGCCGGAGTTCTTCCGTTTGGTAGTAGCTATAATTTTTTTGTGCAGGATGTTTATATCAGCCTGTGTTATTTCATTAGCTCTTTGGGAAGCTATATCGCCAAGATAAGTTTTAAATTTTCGTAATTCTTCCTCATGAGTCCGGCAATTAGGCTTTAAATGTTGCTCATAATATGTATTAAATAACTCTCCGAAGGTTTCACCCAGGCGCTTTTCTTTGCGTTGTCTGAGAGGATCCTTCCCTTTGGCAATCTCTGTCGATAGTCTGTCGGCTTCTATTCTGGCTTCTGCAACATTTAACTCAGGAAAGTAACCTATTTTGAATGGAGTAGTTTTGTAATTTACGCAACGAATATATAAGAATACTTTCTTGCCACTTGGATAAGACTCTAGGTAAAGATATTTGCAGACTTTATCTCGATATTTAATTCTTTTTCCAGGTACCGGTAAAGCCTCTACGCCCTGCTTCGTAAAATTGAATTTTTCTGCCATTTTTGCCTTCCTGTACAATAATTAAAATAAGGTTTTTGGGGTGTTTAGCCTCATTATTGTTTTATTTCTGTACAATAATTGTACAATAATCCGTGGATATTTCCAGTTAAATACAGGTAATAGTAAAGAAATAGTTTTAATATTTAAATATTGGTGATATCAATTATTTATGTAAGATAATTAACACTAAGTAAAAGTGGTTAAAAGCGCTTAGAACTGACTACGGATCAGAAGGTTTGGGGTTCAAATCCCTATGGGTGCGCCATTTATTTAGCCTCATATTCTATCAGATAATACAATATCGCTCAACCTGCTCAAACCTGCAAAAAGATGCTTTTTCAGCTTTTATTTACAGCATTGTAATAATATTAAAATTTTTAATAACACAAGCATATAAACTAAAGAAAATTCTGAATATCGTTAGTTATTATACTTTTAAGCATTTCTCAAACAATTCAGACAACTCCATCGCATAGGAACAACGCTATTGCATTTTATTACCTTGATCCATAGTTGATATGGGGCGCAAGAAAATGTTTTTAATCGCTTTCCTTTTCGCAATTCCCTTTTTCGCCAGCAAAGCAATGAAATTAAAGTCTGAAAAGGGATGTTAGCAAAACGAGTAAAATCTAGGCTTGATTACTTGTAAACAACTTTCCAGTATGTTCCTAGTGGTAGCAGGAATAAGAGATTCTAGCAGTTAAAAAATACGGGATTTCACGGCTCGTTTTCCCCGTTCTGATTTAAGTTAAAGTTAATTCCTAAATCTTTTCTAAATTTCAAGACAAATTTAGAACCTTTGTCTTTATCAATTTTTAAGTCGCCTTTTAGCTGTTCAGCAAGAAGTGATACCACAGATATGCCAAAACCGTTTGATTTCAGAAGTTTTTCGTCAGATATTCCTTTTCCATTGTCTTCAATGATCAGACATAAATTATTTTCATTATTTGTAAGCTGAATCTTTATAACGGCTTTTGATGTATCTGAAAACGCGTGTTTCAAGGAATTGCTTAGAAGTTCGTTGATTATTATTCCGAGAGGAAATAGGTATTTCTGGGAAAGAATGAAACTTTCAATCTGTTTATAGGTTGTCACATTATGTGAATTAGGAAAGATCGCAAGTATTTCATCAATCAGCTGTGAAAAATATTCTTTTGTATTACACTCCTGAAGATTTTCTGATTGGTAAAGTTTCCTGTGCAGCAGGCCCAGGCTTTTAAGCCTGTTGCTTGCGTCTTTGAGGATTGCTGAGGCTTCGGGATTGTTAACGCTTTCTGATTGAAGATACAGAAGATTATTTATAGCGCTTATATTATTTGTCACTCTGTGATGCAATTCTTTGAGAAGAAGTTCTTTTTCTCTTAGAAGGCTTTTAATCTGTTCTTCAGCTCTTTTGCGGCATGTAATGTCGGAAAAAATTGTAGCAAAGCCGTTTTTTCCCCAAGGGCAGACAGAAATCGAAAAATACATATCATAAGTTTCAAAAAAAGATTCAAAGCAACATGATTGGCCTGAAAACGCTACCTGAGAAAATTCTTTTAGATAGGGGGAGGTAGATGTCTTATATACTTCAGTTGATAATTTCCCTTCAATGTTCTCTTTTTTTAATTTTAGTATTCTTTCATAACCTGGATTTATTTTTTCTATAATATAGTCAATTGCAATTCCATCATTATCGAAAACGAGTTTATGAAGAGCAACTCCTTCATCCATGTTATTGAAAAGAAGCTGGAGTTTAAATTCCAAATCCCTGAAGGTGTTTATAAGTTCCGCATTCAATTTAAATTGCCTTATTACAGATTTTTAGAATGATTGAAATTATATAGCCTGGAGCTTATTAGTCAATAGAAGTAAGAGGTTGAAGACCCTCACAGTAGAAAACACAAAACATGGATAAACAGTACACTGAATACATAATACATTGAAACAAAGGCAGACCAGACTTATGTGATCTTATTGAAGTGTTCCCTTTTCCAGTAAAATTTTGATATATCTGGAAAAACTGACTTAGATTTTTTCCCACAAAACGAGGCAAAACTAAACTCAGAGATGGATAAAGAAGTACTTACTACAGGAAAAAGCATCCTAGACAAAGAAGATTACATCCCTGGCAATAGAAAAACTAAGTGGGGAATCATGTCAAAAATACCTATTCTTGATTTAGATGGAAAGATAGAAGGGCTATTAGGTTTTTTTGTGGATATTACCGACCGCAAAAAAGCAGAAGAAGAACTTTACTCGTACCAGGTGCAACTCAAGAAACAGAACGAAGAGCTTCATATACATCAGGCGGAACTCGAAACACAGAATGAAGAGTTACGCCAGGCGCATGCAGAACTTGATTCAGTTAGAAAGCGTTATTTTGACCTCTACGACCTTGCTCCTGTAAGTTTTTTCACAATAAATCAAAAGGGTATTATTACAGAAACCAACCTTTCCTCCTCTATTATGTTTGGAATAGATCGAGATAAACTTATTAATCAACCTTTTGCCAAGTTAATATTCCCTGAGGAAAGAGATATCTTTTATTTGAGAAACAAAGAGGTATTTGAAACTGGCAAGCAGCTTTCCTGGGATATGCGTATGTTGCATACTGATGGTTCTCCATTTTGGGTATATTTACAGGCTAAGCCCCTTCAAAATATAGAGTCTATAATTGCTTTGATTAATATAAGCGCATATAAAAAATTCGAAAAATAAGTACAGAACTCCTTACCTGGATAAATATCTAGACCTCAACAGCGGAATAGTTTAAGAAAATTAGGCATGACACTTTTTAGTAATGTAGAACAGTCGTCCCGGCTGTTTGTTTTCTTATTACGCAGGCGGGACGCCTGCGCTACATTATGGAATCGACATTCATTTTGGTGTCATCCATATTTCCATCGGATCAAAATTTCTGAAATCCGAATTCACACTTCCCATTTCATGGCATGCTCATCTAGTGTTTTTTGGTAGAAAAATGTATCGAGATGGCGGGTGAGGCTATAATTAATCCAGTTTCGGGAAACGCTCACATCTGATCAACGACTTGATCCTCGTTGTAGTATCAGGTTTCTTTATATGATCCTTGGCAAAGTCAATCGACTTCATCAGCCATGCCATATTCATGCCGAGGTGTTTTATAATATTCATTCCTTCGTAGTCTCCCGAGACTTCATCATTGTCTCTTCCGAGCCCCATAGTCCAGTAGCTTCCGTTAGCTATAGGCATCTGCATGACAGCAAAGAAGTTATTAATTGTATTAATTGCTGCTACCCCGCCAACTCTTCTTGCCGCTACTATTGAAGCGCCGACTTTATGCCTCATATACTGTTCGCTTCCGTAGGCGACATAAACAGCCCGGTCCATAAAGGATTTCATCGGACCTGAAACATCTCCGACATAGACAGGAGAAGCCAGTAACAGTCCGTCTGCCTGTTTCATTTTTTCTATAATTGAATTTAAACTATCGTCATTGAATACACATTTACCTGTCTTATGTTTCCAGCAATGATCGCAGGCGATGCAGGGCCTCAGCCTCTCTTTGCCAATCATGATTTCTTCTGTTTCAATTCCTTCGGCATTTAGTTCTTTAAAAACAGCTTTGATCATCGTAGATGTGTTTCCGTTTTTTCTTGGGCTTCCGTTGATTGCTAAAACTTTCATTTTAGTCCTCCAGTTTATAAATTTATATTTAAATTTAATCTTTAATTATCTCACCATCTTTGATGATGAGTTTTATCCGCATTAAAATTTCCTGACTCTGGTATTTCAGCAATGAGATTATTGTCTATAGTTTCTTTGTTTATAGCTTAAAATACTATATTAATAAATAGATGTCCATAAAGTTTTAAAAAGAGCTATTAAATGCAATATAGTAGTTGCTCAATGAGATATATTAGTTGCATTTTAGTAATACAAAATAATTAAGGACGCAGAATTTTTTTTGTAACTTGATGGATTCTATCGCCACAGAAGGGTCATACTTGGCAGAAGGAATCTTGAAAAATTATTGGCTGCAAAGAATAAAAAAGGCGAGAAGACTAAATCCTCTCGCCTTAATTACTTCTTTTATTAGAGGTCAGTTGTAACTATTTTTCCAAAATCTATATGAAGATTCGTCGAAAGGTTAGCAGTAGCTTTTTCAAGGAGATAGAAAATCTTATCCCTGTCATTTTTAATGCTTATGTTGAGTTTGCTGTCCAGAGTTAACTTTAATGAAGCCAGTGCATCATCGAAAGCCTTATCCGCATCGTTCTGGTTAATGAAAGCGTACTTATCGGCGCTGTTTATATAGGCCAGGGTCGAATAGCATTTGCCGAAAACGAACTTTAACTGACTCATCTGGAATGTATAGCTGCTCTTTGAGAGCGTTGTTTTATTATACATTTCGTCCAGGTAGAATCTTATCTGCCTCGGGTACAGAATATATGTAGTGCCGTTCATTCCCTGTAAGCCTATTGTGGCAGAATACTGAGCGTCATTCAGGCTGTAATTATTTATATTGGCAACTTTGTCTGCATATGCAGGATTGTTCATATTGGCTCCGATTCGAATATAAACTGTATTTATATCAGACCAGGGGCCTGCGTTATATGTAGCATTGAGCACCATATCAAGGAGACTGTTGTCTGAGGTTGAGAAATTCCTCATGCAGTCAGCAAAATAAGCTGCAGAAGGCCCCCATGGGTCTTTATTGATTGATGATAACCTGAGAAGATCGTTGTAATGGAAGTATGCAGCGGCTATTGGCCCGAAGTATTTATTATCAAGTGCAACAGGCCCGGTCTTTGCTGTCTGAGCTGCTCCCTGGTCTCTAACAGAATACCCAAGGGATTTCTGTAATACAGCGTAATTTATAAGCCCGTAGCCGTGTTCGAGAGCCTTTGAATAGTCATTGAGCTGATAAGGCCCGCCCTGTCCGGGTGACAAAAGAGTTTTTCTGTAGGATTCAATTGGAGTAATCCAATCAGTTGTTTTCAAATAAATTCTTGCATCAATGTCTTCCTGAAGCAACTGGGCAAACAATGAACCATATAGATAATCCTTGTTATACTTAAGAGCGTAGTAAGTGGCATCATGATTGATAAGATGCCCCAGCAATACCCCTGCTACGAAATTAGACATAATTAGGTCTTTGAAATTATCATTAAGAGGAATAAACTCTGAATTGGGAACTATCGCTACAGGGAATTTTAAATGGTAATAAACCGAACCCGTGTCAGAAGTTGGCTGGCTATTCTTTGATACTGTGATAGTTATTGACTTTGAAGTGCTGTTTCCACTCGGATCAGTAGCCTTGCCAGTTATCGTGTAAGAAGCGAAAGCAGAAGGAGTGAAATTGGCTGTCGTGCCGTTAAAAGTTTTTCCGTCTGCTGTGATAGTAGAAGTTACGCTTCCGCTGTCGTCAGTAGCTGTTATTTTTATGTCAATAGGTGACAGGGCTGCCTGCTCGATTATTTGCTTGTCTGTAGGGTTAACAAAGTTTACTATCGGCGCTGTTGTATCAGGAGCAGGATCTATTCCTCCGCCATTGATCTTGACATTGCTTATTATGTAGCTTGCAGCGTTTGCTCCAAAAGAAATAGAGGCTTTGGTGTTTGCTTTCAGTATATAACCCTGGTTTTCAGGCCACCAAGAATAGGTCGTTACAGATACAGTTTGGTTAGTCTGTTTGAAACTTGAGTTGGCAAGCCCCCATACGCTGGATACCGCAGCTCCTTTAGATAAATCGAAAGAGAGCGGACTTGTAGCAAGATTTACATCTTTATCGGTATGGAAAGTAATTGTACCTGTCCATCCGGGTGTAGCCTTGTCAACTGTCAGAGTTACAGCCTGTACACTAATGCAGCAGAAGCTGAATAGCGTCATCAGTACAAAAAATGCCCTGAGTGTTTTCATTTTTTTCTCCTTTATTAATTTGTTATTGGCCATTTTTTCTAAACATAAAAAAAGGCCAGGGAAAACAAGAAAAAAGCCTTTACCTTTTAGACCTTCGTTGTTTTTTGATTATGAGTTTAAATACTATTGGAATGAGGAAGTTGCTATAAAATTTAAAAGATAGTCAATAAATGCAATAGAATAGTTGCTCTATGAGATATAATAGTTGCATAACAACAAAATAAATGAGGCTGATATAATGAAATTTTATTTTGATAAATTCAAAGAACTGAGAAATAAGGCAGATGTATCGGCAATCAGGATCTGCAAAAAGTTAACTATCACTAAATCAACTCTATGGAGATGGGAAACGGGTCAGATAACTCCACGGGCAGAAACTGTAAGAAAACTTGCGGAGATAATAAATGTGTCTATTTCTTCAATATCAGATTTGAAAGATATTTCAGATATACCAGCATTACCTCTTTCAATTACTTATAACCATAACGATAATCAGTACTCTAAGCTGATTGAAGATATATACACAATTCAGAAAAATGCTGACCGCAGAAATACTATACTGAAAGCAATTCTTGCTTCCAGGAAGATATTAATTTATGTGAAAGATGCTAATATGAAATATCTTGCCGTTAATAATGCATTCCTTGAGAATTTAGGTTTGCCGCCAAACACAAGCTGTGCAGGGAAAACTGATTTTTCGTATTTCAGTATGGATGAAGCAAAAGCAAATACCGAAGAAGATAGAAGAATTATAGATTCTGGAGAGCATGTAGATAATAAAGAATGTTTTATGCCTGGTTCCAAAAAGAAAAGAATATGTCTATTCAATAAATACCCTGTTTTAGATAAATCTGGTAAGGTAAGCGGATTAGCAGCTACATTCATCGATATTACACAGAGAGTTAATTCGGAGAGTTTGCTGAAAGTCATACAGGGATTACTGGAGCGCATAGAAATTCCTGTTGTTATTCATAAGGTTTCAACTGACGAATTTCCTGAGATTCTTTATGCAAATAATGCCTATAAAGAACTTCGCGGATATAAAGAAGGCATGACTTATAAGGAGTTAATCAGAAAGTCCTTAAAAATGGCGCTTCCAGAATATAAGCATATATATGAAAACATATTAACTACCGGACAGCTTCCGGAAACAGGCACAATTATCGGATACAATGTAAACGGAGAAGAGGTGCTTTTTGAGAATCATAATTACGAAGCATATCCATATAGGATAGGCTTTTTTGAAGGGCTGAATAAAAAACAGGAACAAAAACTTTCCTGATGATCGGCTTAAGTCTTAGCTTTCTTCAATTTCCTTAACTATTTTTTCAATCCTGTTGAGTTGCTGCAATGAGTTATGAAAACTTCTTAGATACAGATAAACAGCTGAGTTCTTTTCAATCTCCGGCATTATTCTAATATATTCTTTCAGAAACTCTTTGCTCTGCAAATATTCTCTTTCTAGAAAGGAGAGATCAATTTCTTTAGTTTTATTCTTGCTGTGATTTGCTAGAAACACCATGTTTTCAGTTTTATTGCAGACAGTATTAAAGCATGAAGTCAAAATTGAATATCTTGTCTGGTTTGTTTTGATAAAATCAAATTCATTTTCAGCCTGACTGACAATTTGCCTGAGATCATAAATCTTTTTACGCACAGCAAAAAGTCTATCCCATAAAACTTCTGAATTTTGTTTTCCAAGCGCAAAATCCATATTCTGAAATAAATGGAGGCCTCTGAAATCTTCTATTATGCCTCTCAATGCAGGAACTATCGAATATTTAGGTTTCATTGCTTCGGATGAAAATAATATTTTTACAAGAACAATAAGAACAACGGCAAAAATAGTGCATACAAAACGGCTGAAAACAAGGTTAGACAGATTTAGATATTGTTCGGCAGGATTCTGTATTGCAACTATGAGGTAAGCGTCAAGCATAACCCATATTGGGGCTTAGACGGTTATCACAGTCAGCAAAGAGTAATCTTGGCAGACAGTTTGAACCCGAGCTTTAATTCAAGGAACTTGATATATTTCCGCAGCTTGTGAA
>Ga0209417_1000546_pt1 | contig 86239 bp, 91 predicted proteins | sample RifGroF2_FD_184002 | JGI IMG/M metagenome (GOLD analysis project Ga0209417, IMG submission 184002) | Groundwater microbial communities from Rifle, Colorado, USA - Groundwater F2 (SPAdes) (version 2) | ecosystem: Environmental > Aquatic > Deep subsurface > Groundwater | place: Rifle, Colorado... | reverse complement strand
TGGGGGACGAGGAAGAATGAAAGCACGAGCGGGGAGACTGCGGTCAGAATCTGGACAACCACATCCTGGACGAGGACGGCAAGCCCGGCCACGCAGCTTCCGATCCATAGCACGCCCTGGCAGAGCCACTGGACGAAGATGTTTCCGATCGACGCGAAGCTGTAGGGATTCTCGGAGTCTATCTTGAACGTAGTCACCACTTCAAGCGCGTTCAAAAGCCTCTCGTGCACCAGCCTTCCCTCGAAGTTGAACATGCTGCATGTCTTTGTCAGGATGAACCTGAAGTTTGCGATGAGCGCGACCGTGCACATCGCCACAAGGATTATCCTGAACCCCTGGAGCGGATCATGCTTTATGTCCCGGGTCTGGACAATCCAGCCGAGGATCATTATTCCGAACCCGACCGGCAGGAAAAGATTATAGATTTCATTGGTGTAGCTGTTCATTCTATGATCGCGTCAATCTCCTTCTTCGCTTTTTCATACTCGTCTGCAAAGTTGATTTCATCGTAGTTGATTTTGGAGGGGTCATTAAGGTCGATGAAACTTTTAAGGGCTTCTTCCTCCTTCTTCCATCTCTCATTCTCGGCTTTTACATGTTCCGCCTTCAGCTGGTCGGCAGCCTGGCGCTCCTTGTCCTGTTCGGCATCGAGCGAGACGGACACCGCGCTTATCGCGGCCTGCGCCTTCTGCACGTCAGCATCCGTCTTCGCCTGGTTGATGCGTCCCCCGAGATTGCCTATCTCGTTCGAAAGCGCTTCCCTCCTGTCTACCGTCTCCCTGTTGACCTCGATATAATTCCTGTACGCCGAATCAATTGAGTTGTCCGTCTCCGCCGCATCTTCATCAGGAGCAGCCGCCTCCTCGGCAGTCTTCGCCTTTTCCACTTTCAAAAGCCTGGCATTCACCGTCGACTGAAAATTATCAGGATCTCCGTTCCTCACCCTGATGGTTTCCGCCTCGCTTAGTATTTTATTGTCTGTCGCAATGAGCTCGGAGAGCCTGTTGAGCTGGCTGTTCAGCAGGCTGATCTGCTCGTTCATCCTGTCCAGCTTTGCCCTGTCGCCCTCGATTATCGCACCCCTCGTCATCTCGACGCTCATCTGAACCGCAGGATCATAGACATACTCCTGGGAGAAAAGCGGAGACGACAAGAAAAATAAAATAACAGAAGGCATCATTTGATGATAATACTTCATGGGAACTCCTCAGTCCGCATGATCACATCATGCGGGACATAGTTGATGTTGTCTTTTAGCGCTGTACCTGGAAACTCGTAATATCTAGTCCTCACATTCTGCTGTTTGCAGGATTCATCCTCCTTCTGCCTGCTCTGGATTATCCAGTACTGTTCCCTGGCAGTGTCGTTCGCCCCGAGTTCGTAGCCCGTCCTGAACTCCTCGCGGAAGCTTTCATCAACGTTAGCCCTGATAAGTTCGGAAACGGCATATCCTCCGACACCAGAGAGACCCGCAACAATCTCCTTGTTCTTATAAATCCAGGAGTCCTTCTTCTGGTCTTCGGCGACCTTGTAGCCGATGTATCCGGTGCCGGTGCCCGCCAACATTGAAAGAAGCTGGCCCTTCTCAAATGACTTGAGCGAAGAGCATCCGCACAGGAAAAACAAAACAGTTGAAAACAGCAGGAAGCTTTTCATTTTGTGAAATACACCTTCCTTGCATATGAGTCCGATTCCGGTTCATTGCTTGAATCCTCAGGTGGAAATGCCTTTCCTTCACCGCTGTCAAGCAGCGACGGTAGGAGTGCGGTTCCTGCGGCGGCTCCGCCAAGGAATAGCAGGTTGCCGTTGCCGGAATCATTGGATTGGGCCGCAGTTGAAGTCTGGGAACTTGAACTGCCAGTTATAGTATTAGTATTTGTCCCGGCTTCTGAGTTGCCATTGCCGTCGTCGGACTGTGGAGGATCGGGATTGTCAAGGGAATCATAGGCGTCATAATATCCGTTCACATCATCGTAGTACTCGTCATCAAGTTCAGCTATCTCCTCCATTACCGCTTCCTGATCTTCCGGAGTGTCCGCATTGTTGTAATCATCGACAAGATCGTTCCTGTGCGTAAGATAGTCGTCATAGTCCGGCAACGTGTATGTCTGGCCGTCCGAACCCGTGAACGATCCGCTGTCGTCTACGGTGACACCGCCGTCATTTGACGGTGGCTCAGCCGGTGGCAGACCACCGCCTATCACATAGACTCGGCTCACCGTGGCGCTGTCGGACATTCCGCTTTTCGCGGCCATGGCGTATACTCTGAACGAAGTTGAAAAGCTCCCGGAAGTGTCCGGCTGGAAAAGATCCCACGTCGCACCGGGATTGGAATTTGCCGGAAGGGAAAATGCACCGTTGTATATATTAGCAGCGGTCTTTGTCACATCCTTGTTTACCGAATAATAGATTGTCGCGCCCGGAGTCGTGCAGGAAATCGTTATCTCCGGAGGCGCAGTATCAAAATATCCGCCCTGGGGGCTTATCACCGGAGCTTCGACCTGAGCCATCGTAAACGTGTATGTCTCTGAGACGATATCGCTTTCTCCATCTGCGCCGACCACCTTCGCCTCAAGCGTCGAAGTCTCCGTTATGATAATAGGATTCACATAGTTGGTCCAGCTGGACTGGCTTCCTCCGTAGTTGTACCTGAACTGGATTGTCCCTTCCCCATTGTTGTTCGGGGAGTTTGAGATTATCGCCTCGACTTCATCCCCGGACTGGAATCCGCCGCCCGCCGGGGAGATTACAGGAGGACTCCATCCTATCTGGAATGTCTTCACAGTTATTCCGGACGTCAGGCTCTTGTAGATTGCAATCGCCTTCACAGTTGCAGAGGAGTCCAGCGAGAATGTCCCCCCGTACGGCAGGGAGCTTGTTGTCGGATTGCTTCCGTCGGTCGTATAATAGATCTTAGCAGCACTCCCCTGCGGGGATGTGATTGAAATCACCTCGGCGTTCGGCCTTATTATCCCGCCGCCAGGCGATATGACCGGTGGTTCGGCCTGGTAGTCGGACAGGTTCACCCAGAATTCAGACCTCGAGTGGTGGTTCCAGGATCCGTTGGATATTTCGACGCGGGCCGCCGGATCAGGACATGTGGAATTGTACGTAGTCCCCATCGTGACGCCGATGAATTCCTGGCTATATATCACGTTCCTCGATTCATCCATGAAATTTATATATACGTTCTCCGGTTCCGAGGTCATGGTGAACCTGCACGCGGTTATATACCTTCCTGCAGGCGCATCATACCAAGAGGAAAAGACAATGTATGAATATTCCCCCAGGTAAATCCACTCCCCGAAACACACTGCGGATGTCATGAGACATAGCAGCGCCAACATGAATTTTGTTCTCATTGTTCCTCCTTGTTTTCTTTTGATATATGCCTCAATGTTTCTACTTTGCCTCCATTTGACCGCCTATTGAAATGCGCTCCGTCGGAAGAACTGCACGCGAGCATTTCAGGCGAGCAGCAGTTCCTCCCTGATCCGCAGATAGGCTTTCGGACATCGAGATGGTAGTATGTGAACGACGAATACCTCCTGTCCTCCGGAAGGTTCTCAGGACTTGGATAGTTCATTATCTGCTCCTGGGTTACCTCTGACAGGTCGATGTCCCTGGATATGTCGGCGAGATCCGACCTGTCGTTCTGCTTCATCAGGAAGAACTGCTTGCTGTTCCCCATTATGACAGGCCGTATCGGTGTCTGCTTGAACTTCGAGTACTGCTGGACTATCGACACGATCCATGTTCCATACTTCCTCATCTGCGCGTAGCATTCTGAAATCAGCCGTTCACCACCTTCGATGTCAAGTATCCTTCCGGCCTCCTCGAAGACATACCTCTTCTTCGTGTTGCGCGGAAGCGTCATTATGTGGTTCCGCGTATAGCTGTTTATCAAGAATCCGACCATCTTCTTCAAATCCGATGCCGCATCCGGAATACTGCCAAGCTCGAAATGAGCCATCTTGCCGGTAAGGCTGATGTTCGTAGCCCCGTCAAAGATTTTCCCGTATTGCCCGTAGGCGCACCATGATGAAATCAAGGTCGCAAGCTGTTTCACCTCGTCCCTGTCATGCTGCCTGAAGGGCGCAATCAGCATCATCTCCTGCAATGCCGAATGCGTCGGATATTCGTCCGCCTTGAAATACGTAAACGCCATGTCCCGGATAAGCTTTTCCGTGTCATTGCCCTTGGAGAACTCGGTCATCTGCTGATCGTTTATCGAGGAAAGAAACTCAAGCGTGTTCCCATCGTTCATTTCAATCCTCTCCGTCATTTCGACATACGCGTCAGCAATCGTGCTCCCCGGCGGAAGAATTTTCTCTTTGAAATGCCTGACGCAGATCGCCCTCCTTATTATCTCCGGAAGAAGATCCTCGTGCGATTTCAGCCATTCCCCGTATGTGTCGGTGTACAGCTGGTCAAGGTACTGCATCAGCTGCGAAGCCCTGAGATTACGCTTCTCCTCGGAGCACGTTCCGGTCATCTTGACCAGCAACGCCGTCGCCGTGGAAAGATGGAAGGAACTCAGTGGAAGTCCGCTGGTGTCAAGATAGTTTATCGTAAAGTCGCTGTCCGGATGTATCACTATCGGCTGCGAGGCCAGCGTTCGCGTGTAGTTTCCATAACTAAGACCTTCCTCGATGATGCAGGTGTAGTCATAGAAGCATTCCGTCTGTGACAGAAGATCAATCATGAATGAGGACTTTCCCGCTCCGGACATCCCGAAAAGAGCCGCATGCTGCGGCGTCCCGCCGATGAAGTTCCTTATCCCGATGAGATTGAAGCTGCCGGCGTCGTAAATTGCTTCCGCTCCTTCAAGATGCCCGGTGAACGTCGCGCTGACTGGAAGCATGTCGGCGAGATACTGGTTCTCCGCATAGATAGCATGTCCGGTGTATTTCCCGAAAGTCCAGCCCGGCCATGTCATGAAGAAAAGATTCATCGATGTCGTCGGGATCGAACTCTCCCAGTATCCCGCCCCGTTCATGAGGTTGACGGCGGATTTTATCGCCGAACACTTGCTGGCAAGCTCCTCCTTCGTCTGTGCCCAGGTCCTTATCACCGTAAGCACCTTGAACGGATATGTGAATCCCCCCGCAAGCGAATTCACCTTCCTGTGCTTCTTGTCCAGCGCCGTCAGGAGCGAATGCTTTTTCTCGGAGTGATAATCCCCCGACAGCCTTTCAATCGCGGCCTCCTCTGTTTTTATCTCATCCTCTATCTTCTGCGGCCATACATCCATGGTTATTGCATAATCGAGTATCGGAAGACCGGTCAGATGGCAGATTATCCCCGGATATGTCGTCTGCGGCCACCGGCTGACCACAAGGACTCCATGGTAGTACCCGTCGAAGAAGAAGGAATAGTCGTTTGCCGGGTTCCGGTGCCTGTTCCCATTTATCGCCGAATGCCAGCAGTTGTCCTGGATGCCAAGGCTCCTGTCGAACGATGTCAGCGGATCGTAACCGAGCCTCAGCCTGTGGTCAGGATTGAGAAACTCAGTATAATGAAGATAGTGCTCGTTGTCGCCCATTGGAACAACCTTCACATCGGATGAGCCGAGGATGCTGTACAGCAGATTGCTCTGGTTCGTGAAGAACACCGACAATGCATCCAGAATGTTCCCATAGTGCTTTTCAAGCTCGTCCTCCGGCATGTTAAGGTTTACCTTCGCCTCGATAGGCGTTGAAAGATATATTTTCAGCTTCTCCCGCCTCAATTGCCTGTTCAGCATCTTGTTCCAGTATCGGTTGAACCTCTCCTTCCTCGTGGAATACGTCCAGCTGTTCTCCGCGAACTTCTCGGTCATGGCGTCGTAGAGCATGAGCTCATGCCTGTAGTCCGAGTCCACCGACCACTGGAACTGGACGTTCACAGGCTTCCTTATCATGGAAAGAAAGAGCATCAGCCGGTTGTGCAGCTCGTTCTTAACGGAATTCGACGCGTTCCTGAAGTCGGGAATTTCCATTGTGTAGCCCTTCGCCGCCCAGCCCCGGTCGTCGAGTTCGTTGAAGATGATCATGTCCCTGATGAACCAGCCATCCGGAATTTTCATCTGCCGCCTCCGGTTTTATGCTTCTCATGTCCGCTTCCGTTAAGCCAGCATTCAAATAAATCCTCCTGATAATGCGGCGGTTTGTTATGCTTGAACATCTTCAGGTATGCCAAGGTAAGGATGACGGGAAGAAGTCCAGCACAAAGTGTGTAATGGATTCCAATTCCCGTCACCATGAGGAGGGTGCATAGGAGTATCGAAAGGATCATGCTCCCGAGAAGGTAGACGAAGAGGTTCCCCGACAGGCCGAAGGCCATCCCTTCGGAATCGTTCGCTGAGTTTGTATTTGTAACATTAAGGTCGGCCATTTTTATTTTCTTTCCTTCAGAACTGCGGCGTAAGCACCGCTCCGCCAAGAGAGAACGCATAGAAGATCGCTCCGATGATAAGAGCCCCTCCCGCTATCCACAGTCCGGCTATTATCGAATTGTACGCCTCCGGATCACCCTTCTTCTTCAGAACCGCCCCCTGCCATATCGTCACCACTCCCCAGGGGAACGCTATCAGGAACATAATACCCAGCACCATCTGGATCGCAGACTTGAGCGACTGCAGCTGGTTCCCCCCGCCGCCGCCCGGCGCCTGCGCAAAGAGATTTTCAGAGACAAGGACAAGGAAGAGGAGCATGAGGAAGACCTTCATCAACCGTTTTTCTGTTTTCATGTTATATCCTATAATAGTATATTTATAATATTTGCGAATATATTTATCCTATTTGGCAAATACAAGTGGAAATCTAAAGAAATATACTATAATAGTACATTATTATGGAAAAACTGGACAGAATAGAAGAGGAACTGAGGAAATATGTGCTCGGGCAGGACCATGTGGTTGCTCGGGTCGCCTCCCTCCTGAAAAGAGGAGAACTCGGGCTCACCAATGCCTCAAGGCCGAAGGGCAGTTTCCTGTTCCTCGGGCCAACAGGTGTCGGCAAGACCGAGCTTGCCCTCTCGTTCACAAGGTATCTTCTCGGCGAGGAGCGTCTTTTCAGGTTCGACATGTCCGAGTTCATGCACTTCGACAGCGTAAAGGAGTTCATCGGACATTCCGGCAACCCCGGAAGACTCGGCAATGTATTGGAAAATAATAAGGCAGGCGCATGCCTGTGCCTGCTGTTCGATGAGATGGAGAAGGCTCATCCGCAGATTCTCCTGCTCTTCCTACAGATGCTCGATGCCGCAAGAATTACACTCGGGAACGGCAGGACTTATGACCTGTCGGGGTTCTACATCGTGTTCACGTCAAATATCGGTTCGGAGAACATCCTCCAGAGCAAGCGTGTTCCTTTCGCCACTATTGAGCGCTCAGTACTGGCACAGCTTCATCTCGAGCTCCGCCCGGAGTTTATAGCAAGAATAGATGAAAAGATAGTTTTTAAGAAGCTCGAATATCATACACAGAGGGAGATTGCTGTTTTGCTACTGGAAAGAGAGCTGTCGCGCCTTAGGGATAAAGGTTATGCCCTGAGCTATGATGACAGCACCCTTGAGTTTCTTGTAAGGAAAGGAATTGACAGGATTTTCGGTGCGAGGCCATTGCGGAATGCAATTGAACGCCATGTCCAGGACGCCCTCGCCAGGAGAATCATAGCCGGAAAGCCTCCTGTAGGAGTCATAAGATATTGCGACAAGCTGCGCGATCTTATTGTGGTAAACATTTGAGAGGGCCTCGGTAGGTTTTCCTTAATATATGACTATTATACAGGAAACTTGAAGGCGTGTGTCCAGAATATTGCTACTACGGTCGATCAAAAGAGGAAAACAGGATGAAAAAGATTCTCATAGTCGATGACGCTCCGGGGATAAGGGTGCTGCTGACCAATATTATCAGCAGGAAGGAGGGCTTCCATGTGACCGAGGCCTCGTCTGTCAAGGATGCGGCTTCACTCTGCGCGGCGAACAGGTATGACCTGATATTCCTCGACCATAGGCTGAGAGACGGCGTCGGATGGGAGATTGCGGAAATGATATTCCTTGATCCGCAGAAATATGGCACTTCCATGATAATCGCCATGTCCGGCAGTGTCATTCCCGGCAAGGACGACAAGTGCAGCAAATACTATTCACAGTTCATCCCGAAGCCGTTCGAGATTGCCCAGGTTGATGAAATACTGGAAAATCTTTCGAAAGAATCATCCGCCCGCAGTTGAAACGGAATATCTGAGCCTCTCCATGTCCGGCATCCAGTTTTCAGCAGCCTGCCGCTCATTTGCAAATTCCCTTGGATCTTCTGGAATTCCGTGTAGAGTACCGAAGCCCCTGCCATAGATGGCAGGGATTTTTTTACTGATGAAGTAACCGCGGGTGGGGCATGCGCAAAGTTCTTGTGGCAGATGATGATCCAGGAGTCAGGACGCTGATTTCCGCCATCATTAGGCGGAAGGGAGAGTTCCTTATAACTGAAACGTCCTCTCTTGCGGAGGCTTCTTACCTGTGCACTGAAAACAAGTTCGATCTGATATTCCTCGACCATAACCTGAACGACGGCATTGGATGGGAAGTCGCGGAAATGATATCCCTTGATCCCCGGAAATACGGGAATCCAATGATAGTGGCGATGTCAGGAAGCGTTCCGCAGGAAAGGGCTACGAAATGCGGAGTCCATTATTCGCAGTTCATGCCGAAGCCGTTCGATGTTGCGCAGATTAAAGGCATACTTGAGAAACTTCCAAAAGAATCATCCAACGGCAAGTGAGCAGATCCATAGCCAGAAGCCCCCATTCAATATCCACTATGGGTAAGACATTCCACTTAATAAGAACATGCCACTCTCCTGGTCAAAATCAAAGATTTACCCGGTTTAAGAGCGGTTGTTTTCCTCTTGCTGTACCGGAAGCATTACCGTGAAAACCGTTCCCGATGAAGATCCTGGTCTGGCAGTAATCAGTCCACCATGATTTTTCACAATCCATGAGCATATTGAAAGACCGAGCCCGGTTCCCGTCTCCTTGGTCGTGAAGAAGGGGCTGAAGATGGTCTTTAGGTTTTCAGCAGGAATCCCCGCGCCGTTGTCGGACACTTCTATCCTGACATAGTTCCCGGGATTGAGCCCGGAAGAATTGCCGGCAGACAGGACTTCCCCGGATATCCTGGCGGAGACGCTGCCATTTGCGTCTGAAATTGCCTCTCTGGCGTTGATGAAGAGATTGTTGAAAAGCTGGCACAGCTGCAGTTCATCCCCCACGCATCCTTTACCCTTCAATTCGAATGTCATGGAGAATTCTATCCCGGAATTCCTGAAGACCAGGCTGGCGGACTCTTCAATTATATGCTCCAGGTTCACTTCCTTCCGGCTCTGGATGATCCTCTGCGTTGTTCCGTCCCTGCTGAAGGCAAGGAGATTTCCGACAAGATGAATTGACTGCCGGGATGCATGGAGGCAGTCTTCGAGCATCTTCCTGAGTACCTCGTCCTCGGAACAGCGGTTGCAGGCCACTTCAATATTCAGGCTGATGCAGGTGAGAAAATTGTTCAAGTCGTGGATCAATCCCCTCATATACAGATTTTTAATTTCGTCCGGTCCTCCGGCTTCGGCGGCAATGGGATGGATGGAGGGGCCGATGACTATTAGAAAGCCCAGAATGCCCCCTGCCGGCGCTCCCAGCGGAAAAACATTGACCGGCATTTTGCCGCGCTGTCCTGCATCAGCAAGGGAGCATGCCGCCGCCCCGCCCCTGCGGATCTGGCATGTTGCGCACTGTACCGCTGGCTCGATGGAGCCGTGGATTATGTTGTAGCAGGTTTTCCCTGCCAGGCTGTCCATGCCTCCGAAATTCTCCATGGCTGCCCTGTTGGCAAAAAAGATTTTCCTGTCTGCGTCTGCAATCATTATCCGGTGGTTGATGGTGTTCAGAAATTCATAGCTCTGGTTTTCGGTCAGATAAAGAGAAATATCCTTGTCAGGCATGGTTTGCTTTCCTGTTTTCAGATGTGGTACGAATCACTCCAATTATAGCAAAATCAAAATACGTTGTCAATAGGTTTTATCAACTTTTAAGGCTGATTTTCCAGGACGGGCATTTTTTGCACGGGATAAAATGGATATTTCCTGAAAAAACGTTATTATTGATGGAAACAATTCAATAAGGGGGATGACAATGAGAAAAGCTTCAAAATCCAAGATCGGTACAGCAGAAGTCTCCAAGGCTCCTGAATACACTGCGGAGGAAAACATCCAGCGGCTGGCTGGGACGGGCATACTGGAGACCTTCGTCAGCGAAAATAACAATTCCTGGGATCACGAGAAATGGCTTGCCCTCTGCGAAAAGCTCACCCAAAAAGGTTTTACCCCGATAAATTTCGACCAAGTCGGACTCGTGCTTGAAGAGGTCAGGGCAAGATATCCGAATATCTGACCGTTGTCTGGCAAAGCGCTGATTCGGGCACACCTGCCCGGAATGAGCGCTGCAAGCCGGGTCTTTTAATGTTTCACTCTTTAGCAGGATTCCGGCTCCAGCTGGAATCCTGTTTAAGAGAGAAACGAGAATTGCTGCGTTTTATGAATTTCCTGCAGGATGGAAAGCTATTATAGAATCACCGCGTGCATTGTGCTAATTACCAGTTAATGAGTTGATGGTAGAAGAGGAAACTTATACCTACTGTGGCAACGTATACTGCAATTCAACTTCGTGTAATTTCACTCTGTAAATATTTCATAATCTCATAATTGCGCCTTCAGTTCCGAAGCTTTTCTCAGAATGAGTTCCTTTAGATCCTCTATGTGTGCGGCATCCTCGTTTGCTATCTGGACAAAGACCTCTGCCAGCGCTTCCGAGATGTGGAGCACAGCATAGAAGACCTTGTCGGTTGTTACAAGATAAGCGGGAAAGTCCGTGTTAGTGTAAATTTCCAGCCCCTTCGCAGGATCATAGATATATGTCTTCCACGGTTGGTTGATTCCAAGCGGAGCAAAGGAGTGATCAAACACAATGTTTTTCCCCTTGATCCTTATTACATGTTTCAGTTTCTCCTGCTTCTTATGCGGGGTTCTTTCCTTTTCGCCATCCTTTGGAACAGCTGGTTCAACTGGCATGGGGTTTTCATTCTGATCGCGCTTTTCAGAATCAACAATTTCCTGCTCTGCTCCTTTCAGGTCAGGCACGGCTTCGACATTCCGTATTTTTGAAGTATAATTCTTAAAGACATCGGAGCTAAGCGTCTGGCTGATTTTATCCTTCCATAGCTCGACGTCGCGCTTCAGCTGGTCTGTCACTGTGTCTTGGGTTGCCTTGCCTCTTGCCGACCTGACAAGCTCTTTGATTTCCTCCCTTACCGCCTTTTCAACTTTCCTGTATTCGGACGACTCCTTGATAAATTCCCTCTTGTTGTGAGTTACTGGAACGTGATCCATATGGATTTCACCTATTATCCTCGCCAACGTGGGATGTTGCTCAAATCCTATCTTGTCATAGGTGGTTATCATCCTTCCTCTCCTGAAGGTATGGAATCCATAAAATCCCTTTTGCGAACCTTCCCTGAGGAGCGCATACCAGCCGCTTATACTGCAGAAGTCGTCCAGTTCAATTTTGAACTCCTTCCTTGTTTCAAGAATAAGATCGAACTCCTCTGGTTTGCAGAACTTGTTGTTCACCTTCAGTTCGATTTGTCCGGCCCTTATGAAGGGGGCATATCTCCTCTGCAGGTCCTCCCGAATGAAATTGTGCAGGTTGGGATAAAACACTTTCAGCTTCTCAATCTTCAAGATGGTATAATGCTCTTCCTCGGTGGCCTTCTCCTTGGTTAAAGGGACTTTCCATCCTTTTCCGGAAGAGTCCCATTCTTTGCGGTCGAAATGGATCTTGTATCTGCAGGCTTCACCCAAAGCAGATGTCGTGACTTCGAAATAATCACCGATGCTGAGGCATGCTGTTTTCATTCCAAGGCCGAACTCGCCCAGCTGTCCGGATTTTTTAGAAAACGCAAGGACGAAGGATTTTGACGCCATGTGCTTATTCATCCCTGAACCGTTGTCTGCGACCGAGATGTATTCCTTGTTAATTGACACTGACATCTTGAGGAGTTTGCCGTCTATTCGGGCATCGATGGAATTATCCACCAGCTCTCCTATGGCCTGTGGTGCCGAGTATCCGGCATAACCCAGTTTCGGCATGAGGCTGATGTCTGGAGTTATGTCAATCTCCTCCTCCGTTGAAGTGGGATTCTGCTCATTCGAAGAATTGCTTGTATTCATCTGGTACTCCTTCCACATCTTGTTTTTCCCCTTCTTCAGGGTGAATATTATTTTCGCCTTGAGGTTCATTCTCATGGAAAAGCGTGTCTTCAGGCCATTCATCAAGCTTCGGAAGCATAATCCTGCAATACTCCTTCAGCTCGTTGATATATTCATAAGGGATCCTTATTCCGGATTTACCTGGCCCATTATACTTCGGAGTGGTAAAATATTCCCTGATGTCGATTCCATACTTCCCGTTGAAATATGCTATGCTGAGCCTGATGCTTTTCCCCTTATGGAGCGGGATATCGGAGATTACTTTAGCCTCGATATTTTCTATATCCGCAGGCAGTGTTTCCAGCAGTTCAACAATCTTTTGGAGCCTTGTCTTGTTGAAGGATATCCCTTTCTTTGTGGGACCGGCGTATTTGGAGGATCTGGCGAACTGGCGGATATTCGCGAAATAACTTCCTCTTGAGGAAGTCAGGTAGAAGTTAATCTCCATGCCTCCTGAAAAAGGAATCACTCCGACGATGTTGTCAGAATCTTTCATTTCGGCTCCTGGCAAACTTATAAAAGCTAAGGGGCCATTATCTCATGGCACCAGTAGATGTTGGAAGCGCCCATTTTCAATTCCTCCTGGCGTTCCCTCCAGTCAGGCAGCACGCTGTCGAGGGTTTTCCAGAAGGCAGGGCCATGGTGCGGCTGGGTTAGATGCACCATCTCGTGTATGATCACATAGTCTATCAGGCGAACTGGAAGCTGCATCAGTTTCCAGTTGAAGTATATCACCTTGTTGCGCCCGCAGGATCCCCAGCGGTATCCCAAGTCACGGACTTCAATGCGAACTGGGGAAGTCCTCACTTTACGCGAGAGGAACTTCACGCGTGAAGCAATCCATTTTTTCCCGATGTCCGTAAACCATGTTTTGAAATTCTGGGCTCCGGAATCCCGGGAGTCGGCTCTGAGATGGAAAAGGGATTTGTCAAAAAGAAGCGGTTTCGCCTGGCGCACTGCAATCATCAGGGTATGGGGCTTCCCCAGATAGCTGAAAGATTCACCCCTGACATATTCAGGTTCACGGGCTGTTCCGGCAATCTCATTTTTAAGATTAAGCTTATGATGTACCCATAGAAGCTTTAGCCTTATCCATTGCTCAAGTTCATCGGAAGGAGTCTTTCTGGGAGCATGTACGACAAGTTCACTTCCGCGGTCTACGGTCATACACATGGTTTTGCGGCGGTCGCTCCTCCGTATTTCAAAAAACAAGCCGTCGCTGAGGATAGTCTCAATCATGGCCGCACCAGGCTTTCATGATTTTCTTTTGCAAGCGCCACGAGCAACTGCGCTAGCTGTCGTCCATTTCCAGGGCATATTCCTCTGCTGTCGAGGTCACGCACTATCATCTTTGTCAAAAGTTCCCTCATGGGCGGATTTTTCCAGAACCCCACCTTGCGGATATCCTGTCGGATCCTCTCAACAATGTCAATCGTAGCCAGTATGGCTGTCTCCTTCTGTTTTTTATTCAGTACGGAGTTCTTACTGCTTTCTTCAAGTATAAGTCTTATAAAAGGCACCTGTATCTTAGGATCAAAATCCGGGAAGTCCTCTCCATCTCCTTTCCGTAGCTGCCCCATAAGTTTTCCGAGTTCACGTTCCAATTCATCCCAGTTGTCCTTGAACTCCTGCAGGATCTTTTCAAGCTTTTCACTCATTTTCTTGGCAAACGCGGGATTCTGGCTGGTAAACCCGACGATATGATAGCGTGCCGCATGCTGCATCTCCGTTGCCCGTGCCCGGCTGCTTCCCATCTTTTTCAGTATCTTGTCAAAATCGGCATCAGTGATTTCTGTCGGCGGAATCTTTGGATTCACTCCACGGGCTGCTACATACGAGTTTATAAGTTCCTTTACCTTTTCAGCCACGCCAATGAGACTGAGGGCTGGGTCGCGATAGAGGTTTGCCGCCACCTTATTGATGAAGCCAAGGAGCTTGGCGTCGCGAAAGATATCTGCTGGAACTTCAGGCCGGTGTTCAATTATGTTCAGGGTCTCATAGAACATCCTCAGCTTGCTTATGAAGTCGGCACGAATTTTCAAGTCACCTAAAAGCTGGACGCATTCCTCAACCTGTTTCTGAAGATCGGTTATACCCTTGTCCTTGAACACCGCTACTGCCCTGGCTCTACGGTCAATTAGGTTAGGGAGTTCAACAGCTATGTCCGTCATCGAGCCCTTTGTATCCTTGCCGTCATATTCCTTCAAGGCCTCTTTCAGGTGGCGTGCAAGTCCCATGTAGTCCACCACGAAGCCGCACTTCTTCCTGCCGTTTGTACGGTTTACACGGGCTATCGCCTGGAGAAGATCATGAGCCACTATTTTACGGTCGAGGTAAATCACCTGTTCCACCGGCGCATCAAAACCAGTCAGCAGCATGTTATTGACAACAAGGATCGATAGAGGATCCGTCTTGTGCGTCTTTTCATGGGACAGCTTCCGTTTGAAACGCTCTATGTATCCTTTCTGTTTTTCCTTGTCAGACCATTTCTTCCATGCCTCAGGATCGTTATGTTCTCCGGAAAACACGACGGCTATTTCAAGTGCACGCAATGTGGGAAGTTCCTGGTGTGCACGGACAAGGAAACGCGTTTCCGGTGGAAGCTTTTCCTTCTCCTCGTCAGATAGCTTAAGGATTTTACCGGGAAGATCCTTGATCGCCTGAATAAGTTCAGAGAGGGCCTTGTTCAGCATTTCATGATATGTGAATGCAGCCTGTCGGCTGGTCGCAACAACCTGGGCCTTGAATCCTTCAGGAAGCACTACTTCAACATAATGGCGGATCATGTCACGGGCTTTCTTTTCGATGAGCTTTGGCGCTTCAAGTACATCGCCGGTGGTCGCGTATTTTGCCTTGATAAGTTCCAGCTCTTTCTTCGTGTATTCCCGGAACATGTCTTCGAAAAGGCTGTCGAGTCTCTTTGAATCCTTTACGGTTCCATCTGCGGTTCGGCCCTCATACAGGATTGGCACCGTGGCTCCGTCCATCTGCGCATCCTCGAGAAGATACTTGTCGATGAATTCCCCAAATATATCGCGGGTCTCCCTTTTCTCCCTGCTAAGTATTGGAGTGCCTGTAAATCCGATAACTACCGCATTAGGCAGCGCCTTGTGGAGATTGCGGTGCAGCGTGCGGGTATGAGAACGGTGGGCTTCGTCCACAAGAATAAGAATTTTCTCTGAGCTGTTCAACTCGGTGAATTCTTCGAAATGGATACTCTCGCTGAAAGTAACTCTTTTCTCACTCACCGGTGCGTCTTTGCCAGGCTTCTTGATCTTTACATCAATTGTCATTTGAACCTTGTCAGCGGATTCTATCCGCTCAGGCTCCTGGTATTTCTGAAGCATTGCCAGGACAATATCAGGCGTCTTTTCACCAAGAATGCGCTGGGTCAGTTTCGTAGGGGATTCACGGCTTCTCAGATCTTCATCAGTAGGACGGACAGCCTCACCGCTCAGCTTTGCTGTATTGCGTATCTGGCCTTCAAGGTCGGTGCGGTCGGTCACTACGACTATTTTGAATTCATTGAGCCCCTGCATCATCCTCATCTTCCTTACAAGGAAAACCATGCTGAGACTCTTGCCGGAGCCCTGCGTATGCCAGATTATGCCCCCGCGTTCATCAGTACTTGCACCATTTGGGATGGAGCGTCCTTCCGTAAGTCGAGATACAGCCCTGTGTACGGCTCGGAACTGCTGGTATCGGGCAACTACTTTCCGTGTCCTTCCTTCGTCCTGTTGAAAAACGGTGAAATTACGGACAAGGTCAAGCAGGTGCTCCGGACGCAGCATGCCGGCGGCAAGCAGCTGCTGGCTTTGCAGCATTGCATCTGATTTTCTCAGGTCGGTCGGTCTGTCGGCGGGCTTGCGGAAGAAAATAGGCGTACCCGTTCGGTCAGTATGTTCAGGGCCAAGTGCTTTAAGCTCATTTGCGGCCTCTGCCTGTTCAGAAGAAGCTTTTATGATCCCAAGTTCCTCTGCTACCGTAGAAAGAGGCACAGGGCTTGTATCAGGCCATTCGAGATATGCCTCAGGAGGAGCCCCGATAGTTGCGGCTCGCGCCTCGAAAAAATTGCTAGCAACAAGAAGCTGGTTCGTATGGAAAAGTCTTTCCACACCTTCATTTTCTGTATAGACGGTCGGGAACAGCTCCTTCCTCTGGTTTGAATACCTTAGGAGCTGGTTGATTGCCTCCTGCATGGGATTGAGTATCCCCGGACTCTTGAATTCAGCCACCACCAACGGGATTCCGTTCACGAACAGCACTGCATCGGCTATGATGTGGCCCTGTCCGCTGGTCAGTTCCACCTTGAACTGGTTGATGACTAGGAAGTCGTTTTCATTTAATCCGCCAAGATCAAATTCTATGAATTTTACAGCTTGTGGACGCCCGTGATCCCAGTCCGGTAGACCGTCCACTACAGTGCCTTTGATCAGGAGATCAGTGGCGGACTGGTTTATATCCATCAACCGGTGACCGGAGGCTTTTTCAAGATCCCGTATGGCCTGTTCTATACGCGCATCATCAAGCCACGGTTCTCCATCGCGGAGATTCAGCTTGCGGAGAGCCGTCTTCAATCTTCCCTTCAACAGTACTTCGCGCGAACTTTCACGTTCTGTCGATTCCGGAAGGTCAGGATCGCCCTCTATCCATTCCCAGCCCATCGTCTTCAGCTGTTCGCAGAATGGCTTTTCTACCAGATTGTATTCCCATTCAATTTTCATGGCGATCCTTATTTACTTTTATCTATGCGCGTCCTATGAAACTTTCCTCAATTTCTCAGGCATTGCGTCCCAGGTGCGTCCGAAAAGCAGGCGTCCGGCGGATTTCTTGTTCACACCGCCCCATTGCTTGAAGAAAAATGGTATCCTCATCTTGTCGCATTGTTTCTTGATCTCCGCCGGCCATTCTTTAAGCATTGGCCTTGCGCCGGGACCGGACTCTCCACCTACGATAACCCAGTCGATATTTCGCAGATCAAGAGTTCCAAGAGACTCCAGCAGAGGTTCCAGTGACAGGAAACGCACAGCCGCCGGGGTTTCCCTGAGATGCCCGATGCGCTTCTTGCAGGCTGCATTTTCAACCGTGACTCCCATCCAGATGTTTTCAGGCCATGGCAGCTTGCTTGAAATCTCGGCCAAGCGCTCTGAACGCTTTGTCAATACCTGGAACTGATGCTGTGGTGCGCGTTCCATAACATTGAATACTTCCATGATAAATTCATCTGGCACTTCCTCATGGAACAGATCTCCCATTGAATTTACAAATACCATCTGAGGAGTTTTCCAGCGCAGTGGTAGCTGAAGTGTCTTTGGATGGCAGGTCACCTTGAATCCATTCTTATAGTTTGCCTGGCCCATCGCATGGAGACGTTTGGCCATGCGTTCAGCATAGCAGTTCAGGCATCCTGGGCTGAGCTTGGTGCATCCCGTCACCGGATTCCATGTGGATTCCGTCCACTCTATTCTACTGTTTTTCATAATAGTCCTTCAATCTTTCTTCCATTCAAATCTGGCTTTATACTGTTTGTCTTTATAGTAATCCCATGAAATATAGAATGCGCCTTTCGGTACTTCTATTCCGGGAACTGGCGACGATACGATTAATTTACCTTCACGCTGGAACTGGCGAAATAAATCATTCACATGCTTTGGGAGGAACCCGTTTTCAAGAGTGAAGCGGTAAATATTATTATTACTTTTGTGCCCACTCTTCAGGAAATTAATCATATCTTGCCTGAAAGTATCCTGTTTCTTAATTATGTTGAACTCGGGAAACAATCCGGCTTGTCCGTCACGCCTGATCGGATCATCGTCTATATCATAATTGGCCTCGCCTGTGACTTCATCCTCGTTCCAACAGACCTTCAGGAATTTCTGTAGACCGAGAAAGTTTGAACTGCCATAAATAATACCATAGATGTTTGTTCCTTTCAAAATAGAAAAAGGAGCAAGATAATATGTTTGGCCTGAAGGAATCAGCCTTTCATAGAAGCTTCGGCATATGTATCTGTGTATCTCTTGTCGCTTGATGGATTTTATCTCTTCTTCTGGCATAGGAAAATATTGACGGATTGATCCCTCGCTTATAAACCTGTGGATTATGCCAGATGAAATGAAGAAAAGAATATCTGTAGTGGGACATTCAATCAATTCCTTGAACACATGGTCGTTGACCTGCTTAATCCCGCATTGGTCAAGCAAGACCAGCTTTGCTGAGTCATTGCTCTTGAGTTCTGGGAGCTTTTTCTGGTATGCATCTGGAAAGTCAAGATTTGACAATTCAATTGAGAATCCAGAAGTGGAGCCAAGAGATTCTATTGATTTGTGCAGGGAGTCGATGTGTGCTTTATCCTTATCGTTGAAATAAAGCGTAATATCAACACCCGTTGCCTTAGGCACTTTTGGATCGGCCAGATATTTCTTAAGTTCTTCGATAATGATTATAGGGGAACCAGGTTTCCCTGCCTTGTCTGTTCCTGGGCCGGCAAAGAAATCATATATATGGATATGCGAGAATCTGTTCTTAGTCAGGAATACCGGAATCCATTCCCGAATATATCCGCGGAATATCTCCAGCTTCAAAAGCGTGGCTTCATCAAATTCACTGTCATGGAACTTGGCCATCTGCCTCCTTTTCGGAATCGGCATCAGGTTCTTCTAGATTGGGGATGAACTTCTTATATGTTTTCTTTAGGTAACCTTTTGCGCTATCTTGATCAGCGCCATACGCCAGCTGCTTGTTGACAAATTGAAGGCGGGCTCTGGCATCATTGATTACTTCCGCCCATGTTTTAGCCCACACAGTTATATTTTTATCTGCATCATCATAGACTTGGCTTTTTGGCTTCCCCCTCTGGTTAGATTTGCGTTTTGCGAAATCATCAAGTTCATTTGAAATCGCAATAAAAGTCCATTTGGCGGGGATTCCATGAAAGCGTTCGTCGCTTGCAACGGCCATTGCGTATTTTTCGACTTGAGTTAAAACATCTGAATCAATTTTCTTTAATGGACGTTTTAGCTCTACTATCAGATAGTCAAATTCTCCATCTCGGGGTTGCACAGCCTTATGGAGCATAAGGTCAACTCTCCCGGTCTTTCCGTCAGGTAGCTTAACCGGCTCCGGATCATCTTCGCGTTTTCCAAGTTCATTAATATGTTTCTTTAAAACCTCTTCCAAACGTTGTTCGCTTCCTGCAAGTGCGAAACCTTCATGGAAAAGCCAGGCCTCGTTTTCAAGTATCTTGTGAAGCTGGTCTCTCTCAAGAAGATGCTTTTTGTTTTTCTTATCAAACAGCAAGGTTTCCAGTCCAACAAGAAAGTCAAGACGGTTGGCAACTACTTTGGCAGAACTAATAATAGAGGATAGAGGCGTCTTCTTGAGAAGTTCCGCCAGATCATCCTGCTCTTCCTTTTTTAATCCCAGAACATTAGTTATGATGTCCTGGACTGATTCAGGATTCTCACGAATTGCCTGTGCAAGCAACAGGAATGTGAACTTCCTGGACTTTAGGTCAGCATTCTCAAATGAGGGCAGATATGACTGGACGTTTACGGCCAGGATGTCAAAAACCTGCCTTTCAACTTCTTCCACTGGATCAACTGTCTTCTTATCTGCGTAAGGATAGATCTCTTCTTTCTTCCAACGTTCAACGACTTGGCTCTGACCCTCAAGTGTCCGACGTCTGAAGTGTTCCTTGACCTTGTCTTTGGATACCTTGAGAATCGCTGTAACGTCCGGATGCATTTCATCCATCAGTAGAAGATTCTCCTTGTCGAGTTCCCGGAAAAGATCCGTCTTTACATAGGCGCTGAAATTGAATCCTGGAGCCCGAATCTGCTGTCCGGCCTGTAGCTCCTGGAGGGAAACTCCTTTTGAATCACAGAGATGGATAATTCGATCTGTCGGAATCTTCCACTCGATCACCGACACGGAAACTGGAGTTCTCCGCCCTTTTGAAACTTCCACATCACCTAGATTATAATTTTGGTGCAGGTTCTGTACATCCGTGGGATTTATTCTCACACCATTGTATTTAAGCGCGAGACTGGGATATTCCGTCAGGTAGGCCGCAAAGTGCCTCGCCATTTGCTGAGGGGGTGAATCCAGAAGGAGGAAATCCAATCGGTCTTTAATGTTTGAGATTATTACCTCAGTTCCAGGCTTGCCGTTCTTTTTTTCTATTGGCTCCGAAACGTCAAAATCATCTAAGGTGCTGGTTGTTCCACTTATGGAATAGGAGTAAGTCTTTCCATTGAGATTATAGGTCGTTTTCCACTCGACAAGAGTTCCAAGTGCGAAAGCTTTGAATCGTCCCTTCCCATTCTTGCCATGCAAGGAGCGACCTCCTTCACGCACTTTATCCTTTTTCCACGAATCACCGAGATTGCCGAAATATGATTTGATTTCAGGATGCTTGATACCATATCCTCCATCGACGACCCTAATGCTGTCAATGCTGCTCAATTTGTTCAAATCAAATATTACTTGTACGTTGTCGGACTGTGCATCAAATCCGTTCCATACAAGTTCAGCCAGAGCCGCTACCGGCTCTGACGATGCTAGAGATTCAAGGAAATCCCTTTTGGCAGTTACGTGGATTTTAGACATGTGATTTCTTTCTGTTAATATTTCCCGGCACCCTTGCCTTGCCGGTCAAAAGATCGGACGACAGACCGGTTTTAAGTGCATGAAGTTTAGATAATTCATTGTCATGCATCTCTCTTTGTTTGTCCATAAGTGTGACAGATGAGGCAATTTTCTCTTGTTCTTCCGAGCTTGGCCACCCCATGACAAACTCTCGCATCTCATTCCTATTAATTTTCGGGAATCCGCTTCTCATTGATACAGCAGATGCAAAGCGTGAAAATGATTCGCCTAAAAGCACTGACAAAAGAAAGGTTGAATTCACGCCTGATATTGGGCGTAGAGGATACATGTCAGCACTACATAGTCCACGTTCGGTAGCCAATGTAGCTTTTCTCAGATAGGGTCGAATTTTGCTGTATATTACATCATTTGGCTCAAAGATATATTTACCGCTGATAGCGCCCAGTTCAAGAGCAGTTTTCCGTGAAATCAAGCATCCTGTTCCTGGCTCGATATGATCCGGCGCAATTAATGGCCAAAAGGAATATGGAGGATTTCGAGGATCAACTTGCCCTTCTGGGAAAGTAATGCGACTAACGAGAGTATCTATCTCCCACTCCTTCGGGATTTTTCCAAGAGGGGAGTCTTTGTAGAGTTTCGGGGCTTCGGACGGCGGTGGACGGAGCTGGCCGTTCTTGTCAAGACCGCGCGTAAGAAGATCGTGCAGCATCCCGGCACGCACGTTCTTCAACTTTGCTATTACCGCCTCGGCACAAGCAATGGATTCATCTATCATATTAAGAACAGTGGCAATTTGAACTTGTTCCAAAGTCTTTGTCGGAAACTTGATTGTCAGAGAACGAAGATCCTTAAGTGAAATACCTCGCACTGTTGTGCCAACACTGACTCGTTCCAAGTCCTGGCCGTGATATCTGAGGAGTCTTATAAAGAATTCTGGAACGATGGTTTCTTTTAGAAATATGGCTTTCAAGTCCTGATTTATAGACGTTGGATAAGTTGTCAATGCGCACCTGCCAACAGCCATCCTAGTGCATATAACTGGAGTCTTTTCAGGAACAAGCCTCGCCGAGCTTCCTTCGAGTCCAGACTGAGATATTTTTTCTATGGTAGATGATAGGAGCAGTAGATCATCCGTGAAATCCTTCACAGTTGCCCATGGAATTTGGCCATCCCAAAATTCCTTCTGAGAACGAGACGGAGTGCCACCGCCAACAATATTACGACATATGTCATCGATTTTACATGTGGTCCAGCCATGATGGGGCTGCTCCGGAATATTTGAGGTTGATGTTGAAGGTCTATTTCCCGACATACCCTATCTCCTGAAGTGTATTGCTGGTCTGTTTTCCCATGTTTTCACGGTTACGAATTAGTTGGCTTAAGGGTATGGCATATTTGTTCCACACGTTTTCAATTAAATGAATAAGAGCATTGTTCTTTTCAGCAATGGATTTATTCAATCCATTCTGGATATCCTGGGCAAAAAGTTCCAGTACGAGTTTTCGTTTCTTATTATTATCCATCCTTGCACAGTTAGCCTTCAGTTCATCAACAAAGTCTGCGATAAGCTTTTTATAACGCTCTCTTGCAACAGAAAGAGACTTTTTAATTTCTTCATACGGGGTAAGCGCTGATTCCAAGTCAGCGATCTGGACAAGTACCGGCTGGAGTTCCTTTTTTGCCTTGTCTGCATTCCGCTTATCATCGGTACTCGCCTTTGCTTTTGAGGCAGACTTCTCCAGTTTGGCGAGTTCTTTCAAGGCATCTTTGTGCTCAGACCTGATTTCTCGGATCTGTCGTTCTATATCTTTTGCGTAGTTCCAGTTTTCCAGTTCCTCCTCATCGAGATCATCCGGGGCATTGCTTTGCTCAAATGCTTCCTTCTCGCCCTTTAACCTGACCATGTCGGATTTGGCAGTGGCAATGCGTTCCAGATAGTCCGGCATTATGTTGAGGACAAGCTTATGACCGAAAGGATCCAATACTGCACCTGCTGACTCATCGTCTTCCACGGCATCGCCAATCGCATCAACCCATCCTTCAATTACTCCGGGGAATCCGTTTTCAATAAGTGTTTTCAAATCCGGCAATGTCTCTGTCCACCATGTGGCGATTACTCCGGAGAGCTTGAACCTGTCAAGAACTCCAAGAGGCAGAAGTGCGGTGACGAAGGAGTTCAGGAATTGATTGCGGACAGTATGTAAATCTCTTCTGGCAGGAAGGTCGGCTATCCGGTGTGAATGGGCTGTCCACCATCCGGCAAGGGCGGAGCTGATTTCCTGTGATCTGGATTTGACGCCGGCATCCTTTTCCACTGTGGCGCGTATGTCTGAAATGTTATTGATTGCAGGTGCGAAGTCAAGATAAGCCTTGTCATTTTGGCGGTGTTTGAAGATATTGCCTGGTTTGAAATTCACTGAATCAAACAGGTGTTTGTTTGCTTCAACCTCTGAAACAGGAATCCCACCCAGCAGATGTGCCCTCACATCATGAGGCTCTGCCTGGGGCGAATTGTCAACATAGCGTCTAATATTCAAGTTCCAGTCGTTTGTCTCATTGGAAATTTCTTCAAGAGCAACTAAGCGAGAATAATTTGGAATGTCCTCGAACCGGTCATAGGTGGAGGCGATTTTTTCAATGTGCTCCGGATGAAGGTAATTTTGGGCCCGGCCTGCGTGGAACTCGGCATCGGCATTGATGAAGAGCACTTTATTCCGGTGCTCTTCCGGCTTGTTCTTATTAGGAGCCTTCCCAGTGATATTGGGCCGCATTATCAGGATGCATGCTGGAATACTAGCTCCGTAAAAAAGGTTTTGGGGAAGACCTATTACGGCTTCAATAAGATCCTGTTCAAGGAACTTCCTGCGGATTTCCTTTTCGGCTCCGCCACGGAAGAGTACTCCGTGAGGCATCACAGTAGCCACCATGCCATTGGGCTTGCAGACGGCAAGCATATGCTGGGCGAACATGAGGTCGCCTTTTTTGCCGGTGGTCTGACACCAGCCCCAGCGGAAACGCTCGGGGAACTCCATGTCATTGCGCGTATAATTTTGGCTAAACGGGGGATTTGCAATGACACGATCAAAGCGCTCCAGCTCACCGCCTTCCCTATGCATGGGATGGAGCAGTGTATCCTCAAGCTTGATGTCGGCCCCCATCACTCCATGTAGCAACATGTTCAACTTACAGATCGACCAGGCCGAGGCATCGTTGACCTGACCACAGAGCCTGAGATTGGAAGGATCTCCTCCGGACTGTTCAACATATTCCCGGCTGATTATCAGCATTCCGCCGGAGCCGCAGGTGGGATCATAAACAGTAAGGTTGGGGCGTGGCTTGAGTATCCGCACCATGAGCCGTATGACATCTCGCGGAGTATAGAAGTCTCCGCCTTTCTTTCCTGCGGATTCCGCAAACATGTTGATCAGGAACTCATAGGCCGCACCCAGCAGGTCAGAGAACTGGAAGTCCTCGTTGCGGAGCCGGTATTTGTTGAATATCCTGAAAAGAGCCTTGCAGGCTTCATCCGAGACAATACGCTTGTTGCTTTGGACTTTCATGAACTGTATGTGGTCAAGTACATGTTCCAGGGGAGGATTGCTTTCAGCGAGTGCGCCAAGAGCCTTGTCGAGAAGACTTCCAAATGACTGATGGGCGTCGTTAAGCTTCGTCTGCAGATAAAGCCATCTGGCTGTTTCCGGCACGAAAAATTCATCGTAGTAGTCGGGGTTTTCACCGTAAATGGACTCGGCATCGGACGCGCCGACGCCACTCCTAATCTTGCTGCCTATAATCTTCTCGCGTTCGGCGTCAAATACATCGGAACAACGTTTCAGGAAAAGCATTCCGAATATGTAGTCCTTGTAGGTGGCAGCATCAAGCCCTTCCTGGCGCAGACGGTCGGCAGCGGTATACAGATGATGTTCAAGCTTGGCAAGGGATAATCTCGGCATATGGTCAATCCTTTGATTTAAGTACGTCCAATAGAAATTATGAAACTACGGTTATCATCTTCCTGCCCTTTTCCCTCAGCCGGTACTTCTGCAGGCGGCTGTTGGGTTTTCCGGGGATGGTGTATTCAACAAGTCCCGATGCAAGAGCTGGCTCAATGTAATGTTCCCTGGGAGCTTCCCGATCTTTTAGAGCGAGAAGTTCGCGTATCTCCGCGTTGCCCATGTCCCCTTTAGCGAGAAGTTCAATCAGCTTTCTGCCTGGTGGGGCGAGTGGTGGTGTAACTGGGTGAGTGAGTGGGTCGTTTGACTGGGTCGGCGACCGGGTCGCTGAATGGCTCTGCGAGGTTCCCTGTCCTGCAAGCAGGAAACCAGCTACAGCTTCTCTGAACGCCGTATTGACCGGAAATTCAACAGTGAATCCAATCCTTTCCCATTCAACGGCATGGCCGCTGGTTATGTCTTTAATATTTACAGGGAGCGCAAGCATTTCGACACCAAGTTTCCTTTATAGAAAAATACAGATTGAAAGTTAACCCGTTGCACCCCGTTATTCAACTTCACAGCCGACAGGAGGCCTAAACATTCCTGGGAGTATTTATTTTCTTTTCAAGTCCTTTAAGTTCATCGACAAGTTCCTCAAATTTCGGGGCCGGGCCGAAGAACATCTCGGATACCATCGAATCATAATCGGATTTCAGCGCATTGAGCTTGTTCTCAGACGGCAGAAGCCTGAAAGTTCCCGGTTTGGCGTTCTCATAGTCTATCCATCCCCTGCGGAAGAATATCTGGTCGAATTCCCGGACCGCCTCTATCAGCTTTGAATTCCGCAACGCCTTTTCAGCAATCTCGCTCCGGCTTATCATCACAATATCGTAATAGTGGCGGGAAACACGTTCCTTGGTTTCACTTTCTTCATGTCTCGGACAGGATTCGCGGAAAAGGACGAATGCCTTCTCCCAGAAGGTTCTTTCCGCTGAAAGCACTGAGGCGCTGCATTCCGGCTCCTTGAAGTATGAGGGGAAGTTTTCCGCCGCATAAGACCTGATCTTTGCATCTACAACCGGCCAGTTTTCAGCGCGGGCTCCAATCTCAAGCAGGATGAAGGGCTTCGCGTAGCCCGGCATTTCAGCAGGTTCGCTGAAAGCTCTCGGATAATGGAAATGCAGGGAACCCTTGCGGCTAGACGATGGTTCAATCCTCCAAGTTCCGCCGTGGGAACCGAGTATTCCCCTTATTTTATTCTCAAGGGCATTTTGGAATTCTACTTTGACATAGTTGGCGCACTTATCAACCAGGTCTTCAACAAGCGCCTTCCGCTTTTTCCTCCCGAGTCCCGGAGATGCAGGATCCCTTTCTCCTGTGAATCCGAGATCGCTCCGGTCTACCGCAATATCAATATCCTCTGAAAATCTCTTAATCAGTCCGTATACCTTGGAAAGAGTCGTGCCGCCCTTGAATATTACATTTGAATATGGACGTGGCAGGGAATAGATCTGCTTCAATGTCCAGCAGACCCAGAAGTCCTTTTCCGCAATAGATGGGCGGGCAAGTCCCACTTTGGCCGCTGTCTCGGAAAAGAGACCGCGTCTTTCTGATTCCGGAAGAATTGCGACATTGTCCATCAGGCGGCCTCCCCAGTTATCTGCCGTATTACCTTACCGAGCCAGGCAGGAGCTTTGTCGGCATCTTTCAACATTTGTCTTTTTTCACGCCCGGTCAGTTCCCGGCGAAGCGTATCTATTATTTTATTGTTGAGTCCGTCCTGTCCGAAATATTTCAAAGCTTCCATGACAATTCCACTTTTTGACTTGCTCATCCTTATGCGTCTGGGTTCGACATGCCTGAAGACGATTTCCCTATTGCCTATCTTGATTCTTTTTGACGGGCCATCAGTCAAGTAGATGGCCTGCGCGGGAACCTGGGTGCTCAGTCCAAGCAGGTTTGCCGCCTGCGCCCCTGTCACTTGTATCCGGAGTCCATTCTTTCTGGCAATGGCCTTGGCCAGCTGGTCGAGGTCAGGAGAAAGCTCTCCTCCAAGTTTCCTGTTGAATCTCGGGAAATCGAAGAGCCCCGGCTTCAGCCTCCGAATGATCTTGTCGGAAGAAAGACGGGTCAGAACCTTGGCGACAGCGTCAATATTTCCAAGGTCAAGGAAGTCATGGCGCATGAATGCGGAACCTCTGCCCATGCCTCTTATTCTGTAACCGATTCTGTCAGTAATAGATAACACATGCTCCATTCTTAAATAATGTCCCAGAATATACCCACTATTTCGGGACAATCAAGCGGCGCTTCTGCGATTTGCCCAAGCAATTTTGCATCTTTCAGGATTCCGCTTTCTCGCAAGGCTTCCCTCTTCGTCCGTCTGCGAACATAGAAAATCAATCTACTTGTTATCCTTCATGGTTTCAATTGTCACTCGATACCTTTATGTTGTTCCGCACAGGATATCCTAAACGGAATTTGTCGAATAATAATACTCCGGGATTTTGTTATGGGAGTCTACCGGTGGAAGATGAGTCCGGATGAAGCCTTTTTCACAGTGCTTGATGATGCAGTCAAACTTTTTCATTGACATAAGCTCATGTTCCTTGATCCAGTGTTCCTCTACCTTCTGGAAGTTCACATTTCCCCGTCCTCCAGAGAAGCCATAGCTCTTCTTCCAGAAAGACTTCTTCCCTATCTGGTCGGCGGCGAGTTTTGCGGCCTTCGCATCGGCAAGGGTAAAATAAATCTGGTTACTGAGGTTCAACAGGAGCGTATCAGTCTTCTTTTCGTCAAGAACCGGATAATAGCTTGTTGTGCTCTGGGTGGCGAAGACAACCGTCCCTCTGGCTTCACGTATCTTGTCAACTACATTATAGTCGGCAAAGCCTTCGTCTGCAGCTGTAACAATTCCCTGCGCTTCATCAGCCCAGAAAACGAGGAGATTCGCGTTCTTCCTGTAATCCTCTCCCTTGTCGAAGCGTCTGAGGACATGGTTGTAGAACAGAAGTTTTATAAACGTGTTTATATATCGCCTCTCGACCTGGTATTTCTGGGGCATGGACACGACAAATATCCTTCCTTTCTCGATATCCTGGAAGTCAACGGTGTTTTCATCTGCGCAGAACACCTCTGCAATATCCGGATTGAGGAAGAACTGGAGATAGTTGAAAATCGTCGAAGTGACACCTCCGAGTTGTTCCGGAGGCTGCTTCAGGTAGTTCTCGGTGAAATGCTTGAATATCTCGTATTTCCTTTTCATCAGGATGTCTTCCTTGAAAAGCTCCTGCAGGTTCCTATCCTTCAGCTCCTCCCATATCCTTTCCATGCACTGCTGCAAGGTGTTCCTGTCGGTCAGGATGTCATAGACGTTCTTGAGGTTGACCTTGTATTCGAGGATGCTCAACAGTTCCATCCCCTTTTCAATGTGGATCTGCGCCTGTGTCTTGAAAAAGCCCTTCTCGCCCGACTGGCCAAGCGAGGATGCCGTATCGACAATGAGCTTGGCGTAGGTTGACCATGGAATGCCAGGATAGCTCAGCAGATTGTATTTCGCCCTTGGTCGCCAGTCAGCCCCGGCATCATCCGGCCTTACCTGAAGACATATCATCCTGTCACGGGCATTGTAATTGCCGGCAATTTCAAGAAGCGTCTCATGGAATGAGCCCTTCTCATCAACGGCAACGCCTCCCCATCCTGGAGAGTTGATGAATACCTGGTGCATAAGCCGTTTTATCGCGCTTGCCGTCTTGCCTGAACCAGTCCGTCCCGTTATGGACCATCCCCTGCAGAAGTCATTCATGTCCCATGTAAACCTGCTAAGACGGCATACAATCTTCTTTTTTGGCGAAAACCGCCTGGCAGCTTTTACAGGCAGCGTCTTTACGAAAACACAGAAAAACTTTAAATCATTGTCATTGAAGATAATGAAAAAGCATGAGGCTGCAAGATAGATTCCCGCAAAAAAGTAATAAGGCGAATTCAGGAATAGCATGGCGAAAACCGCATGCAGAAGAAAGATAAATGATGCAATCCATTTCATTCTATTTCCGGTTCCCGGATTTCCTTTCAGCATTATCGCCTCCCATTCCAGCCTTATTGTCCATCAGCTGCCTGTTAATCAGGAGAGAATCAAAATAATCTAAGTACTCTCTGTCATTGTCCTTGAAGGAATGTCCATGCCCCTTGAAATAGACGATCGTAAGGAAGTCATCACCCGACTGATCCTTTTCACCGACTATGCCGTCCAGATCTTCCGGTCTGAAAATGAAATCCTTAAATCTTATGAACTTGCCTCTGTCCAATATCACGTTGTCCTCCAATCGGATGATAATTACATTGGGCTTTTCGCAGTATGTCGAAATACGCCATTTCATCTGACGTATTCAGCCCCAAGACCTTTTTCTCCTTAAAAGCCCTTACGGTTTCAAAATATTTATTCCTTATGGCCTGAGGGCTGTTGCCTATTGACTTCCTGAAATAATATCTGTCGAGAGCAATCAGATAATGCTTCTTCAGGGCAAAATATTTTATCCTGAGATCACGATGTTTCCTGATATTCCTTGCGGCAATGATCGCATTGAAATCCCGGAGTATCTTGGGAGCCCTGAGCCTGTAAAGAGTCCTATTTGGCAGATGATACTTCCTTTCAGACAGGCTTTCATGGAGCTTTATCAACTGCTGGTACTGTGACTGGAGCTTCTTAGCTTCCATCAGACAAGAGACTTTTCCGATGAATAGTGAAGGGGCTTTTATCTTACCGAGATTAACCATATTCTCATTAATTTCGAGCTTTTGGAACTCATTTTTTTCAATGGATTTCCTTATCATCCGTTCCTGTCTGGCAAGCTCCTTCTGTATGAATTCAATCTGGTTCTTACGGGGTTTGATGTCCCTTCTGCCTTTGAGCGGACAGCTTAAGGCGATATGCGATCCCTTGTCCGTCCTGTTACAGAGGAAGACATGGATATGGGGATGATTCGTGTCATGGTGGATTCCGTAGGCATAACCGAGTTTCTCACCCGTATAGAACTCCTTCTGGAATTCAGAAAGCACTTTTTTCATCCTGTTGACAAGTATCCTGTCTGGATTCAGCCCCTTGGAAACAAGAAGCTCCCTTAATTCCCCGGACATTGAGAAGATGAGCTTGTGAGCTATGCTTCCCCTGTAAGAACCATAGTGCCTGATGTGTTTTTCAATCGCAGTCCTTATCTTTTTCTTCCTGATGTCATTGCCCCAGGTCTCGGGTGCGGTATCTCCAGTTGACAGAAGATGCTCCCTTAGAAAGCCGACGGCATAGACCTTCCCTGCATCCTCCTTGTCAAGATATTCGATGGAACTTATCAGTTTGCTCCTTTCAGCATCAGCCTGTGCCGGTGATATTTTCTGCCTTATAGAATCATATTGAGATTTCAAAAGGGAGTTTTCATCCAGATATTCAATGTCGGCACACTTGCATGTGGAAGTCTTCTTGAAGAGGAGTCCGTATTCAGTTTTCATTGAATTTCCTCGTTTCCGGTCAGCTCCGTCAATATTCTGGCAAGGGCTGTTTCTATGTCATCAAGCCTTCTATGAAAATCATCATTGTTTCTTGGCTTTAGCGAGTTTTCAGATTTAAGGATGGCAAGTTCAAGTGCAATCCGAGGTTTGACTTTCCAGCTCTCGGAAAGCCCTTTCAAGCGAGTCTTAGTTTCCTTAGATACTAGATATCGGATTTCCATCCTGTCTTTCCGTTCTTTCATTTTCCCATCACTTCCGATATTCTTGAAGGCGCGGAGCAATACCTGCAAACCTTCATACTTATCATCGTGGGCGGCTTTATGCAGGTTTTGAAAAGATGATATATGAACCATTTCTTCCTCGCTTCCCTGAACAATGGAACAAAAAACCGGTACTTTCCTTCGTTATCCCGTTCGGCAAAAACGTGTATTCCGCCAGTTCTTCCCCATGCGGTCTGAATGATTCTAAAGGAAAATGTTCCTTCCGGACAGTTTCCCCTGTAGCTTTTCCAATCTGGCAATTCCTCTTTAAGCTTGTTCCAGGTCAAAGGCATATATCTACTATAATAGTATATGTCATGGCTTAATCAAGCGGCATTGAGCATATAATTATACTATGATATGCATATAATAAGATGGATTGAACGAGAGAGCAGAGCTTAGGGAAAAGTTGAAACAACAAGAAAAAGATGTCTACTATTCTATCTATCTGTGATGGTTATAGTTGAAAAAAGGTTGAAATCATGAAAGACAAATTTCATTTTAGAGGTCATGAAAGGATAGACAGGAGAACTCTTGCTCTCTGTCGACATCTTGTCTTGTATATGGAGAGGCAAAAGGATGTGAAAAGGCAGGAGAAGCTTGCTGCAGTTTTAAAAAAACTGACAAGATGGAAAAAACATGATGTCCATTGCGCCGAATACGACATTTGGGAGAAGGCAATCCTCAACGGCGGCTGGAACGAGGTTAAAAGACTTTTGCTGGAAAAGACTGATTATGGAGTACAGGTGAGACAGATAAATCCTTTTATCGGCATACTTCCTGAAAATATCGTGGATAAGGTATACAGGAGATACAGAATCCGCCACGATGGGTAAGCAGCTCAGTTTTTTATACTTATTGTGCAAACATTCTTAAATAGTCCCGGCAGCTTTCACGTGACATTTCGGCGACAAGAGTTCTTATTTCAGTGAAGTTCCCGGAATTGGAACTCATCATCGCCGATATGTATTCCATTCTTCTTGCAGGGGGAATGATAGCGGCAGGATATCCATATTTAACAAGAACCATGTTCATTAGCAGTCTCGATACCCTGCCGTTCCCATCGACAAAGGGATGGATGTTCAGAAACTCCGTATGCAGATCAGCTGCGGCTATGATGGGATGGTTCTTTTCTATCTCCGGAAGCCTGGCAACGAGTCTTTTCATTAGTCCGGGCACTTTTTCGGGAGAAGGAAGAAGATGTCCACTTCCGCTTATGATGACCTTTACATTTCTGTAGACGCCTGCATTTTCTCCGTCTATCCTGTGATAGAAGATATGATGTAGCTTTTTTATGGCTTCTTCGTTTATTTTCGTAGAGGATGTGACAGCAAGCAGTAAACTAAACGCAGCAGCGTGCCCAACGGCCTCAAGATGATCCCTCAAAGGCTTTCCACTGACCGCCAATCCGTCTTCAATCACAATCTTTGTTTCCGTCTCCGTCAGGCAGTTGCCCTCAATCGCATTGCTGGAATATGTAAGCCCCACCCTGTAATACTCCCACAGTTGCACCTGTTCAGCCCTTTCAAGGGGATTTAGAGATTTGATTTCCCTTACTAGGAAATCTGTTTCCTTGATGATTGATTTGTAACCCATGTTTCACAGATTTTCATTCATCGTGTTGCTGTTTATCTGACTGGAAAGCCGCATTCCAGACACTCAAGACAAAATTATTTAGAGCAGTTATTATATTTATTTGTCCGCAAAAACAGGCCATATGAAGCTCGTCGGAGATGAGGCGTAGTCCCGGGAAAGTTCAATACGGGGTGATTTTCATGCCCTTTGAACTGGATTCTTTCACGGCATCCACTGAAGAGGATATTTTCTTCACTTTGTCTAGAAGCTCCTCGACTATGAATTGTGACTTCGCCTGAATTGTGTTCCCATAGTAATACTTTGATATGATTCCAAACACCGTTTCCTTGTCGGTTATCCCCAGGTGTCTTAAAAGAAATTCAATATCTTCCTTGTCCTGAGATTCCGATCTTGCTGAAACGCATTTCATGGCAAGCATGTATTCGGCGGTCGGGACCCATACCTTCAGATTGGAATATTCCCTGAATAATTCCTTCGGGGGATCTCTCTGGATAAATCCCTTCACCCCGTCATTGAGCCAGTCTTCAGGAAGGCCATTGTCTTCGGATATTTCTTTAATCGCCTCCCTTATCTCCTTTGTCGGGCTGAATATGCCGTCAATATCCTTTGTCGAAACACGGGCCTTGAACAAAAGGCACATGACAGCCCCACCGACTATTCCAATTTCACCAGTTATGTTTCTGGCTTTAAGCTTCTCATTTAGAAGCAGCAGGTATTTTTCGATTTCTTCCCTATTCATGTTCTAAACCCTTACCATGAAGTTGTCCGTGACAAACACGTTCAGTTTTTTAAAGAACAGAGGGGATTCCACGATTGCAAAGGTCTTCATGCTCTCCAGTCCGGAAACAAACCATGGTTCCCTGAGGGGTTTTGTGCTGAATACCCATTCCGGAACATCCACGGCCTTTTCATTGCAGAGATAATAAACGGTGGCTGCAAAAAGGCATTTCAAACCTTCCGGCGTATCAGAAACAGGTCCGGTGACAACCATTTCAGGCTTGGGATTGCGCCTGAAATCATCCATGAACTGGAATAACCATAGTTTCCAGTTGCTATCCCTGACTATGTTCTCAGACGCATCTTTAACTGTCATATATTTATACTTATTGCAAATCATCCTTCACCAAGCCGTTTATATCTCTGACATTTTCTAATTGTATAATATAGCCTGTAAAGGAAAAACCCGCCACCAATTCTCTCCGCCAGGACACGTAAAAATGACCTAATTCCCTGTTTTGTGGATTGGACAATGATAAGAAAGCTCCGACTTTCGTAATGAGGGATAGCCGCTTTTCAGCATGAAAAGTAAGGCGTTTGCGAAAAACATCCGTTTTTTCGCTATCCTGCCACCGTATTCTTTCCGTTTCTGGAGCATGACTTGGATTGGGGCATTAGAACTATGGATCAGCATGGACGGCAAGGGAAGGTTCTTGCAAAAGGCTCTGGAGAAGGTTGAAGTATGAGGATAGTTACCTGAAGAAACACCAGGATGTTCCGGTGCTCCGGGCTCATTTCGAGTTCTACAGCAGTTTTAGTGGCCATGGGGATATCGGCCGCAATTCAGCTATATTCAGTTTCCCAGAAAACCCCTCCAGCCTGTCCATTCTTTCTTATAGACGAGGTAATTTAAAAATTACGAAAATGAAATAAAGAGCTGAAAGAATTCCGTGCTATTTTAATTTTGCGTAAAAAAGATAGCAAACACAAACCCGAGGGAGAGTGCTTATGGGAATTCTTTCAGGAGCATTTAATAGCATACAAAAGTGGCCTTTGCCAGTTCTTGAAGACGAAATCGGGGAATTGACCGGGAAGCAAAAGGAGTTCGTAAGGGTAGTAGAAGCAATAGACCTTGGGAAATATATCTGGGAGTTCCGATGGAACGGGGTCGGTAGGAAAAGGAAAAGCCGGCTGAGCCTCTTGAAGGCGTTTGCGGCGAAGAGCGTATTCGGATATCAGAACACGAAGATGATGATAGAGAACGTGAAGGGCAATCCGACGATAATGCGTCTCTGCGGATGGGAAAGGGAGTGTGATGTTCCCTCCGAGCCGACATTTTCGAGGGCGTTTGAGGAGTTCGCGAAAAGCGAACTTCCGCAGAAGATACACGAGGGGATAGTAAGAAAATATCTTGGTGAGAAACTTATCGGGCACATAAGCAGGGATTCGACTGCGATAGATGCGAGGGAAAAGGCCTTAAAAAAAGGAGAAGCCTCAAAAAGAGGCTTGCAAGAAAGGAAGGGCGAAGAAGGGAGAGAGAAAACCTGTCGAGGCGAGGAGGCTGGAACTGCAGCCGTTCCGCACTCTGGAAGAAAATCTGTCAGACCTGCCAAAGCCGTGTGATTATGGGGCGAAATATGACAGCAACGGGAACAAGATGACATGGCGCGGATACAAGCTGCACATCGACACGATGGACGGGGATATTCCGATAAGCGCGCATCTGACATCGGCCTCAGTCCATGACAGCCAGGTGGCGATAATTGATTACAACAAGCGCAGGGGTGAGGCGAAAGAGATCGAGCCGGCGCGGAAGCTCAGATACAACGAGAGAAGTGCCGCCGAGAGGGTGAATTCGAACCTCAAGGACAACTACGGCGGCGGAAATGTGCGGGTGCAGGGGCATAAGAAGGTGTTTGCACACCTGATGTTCGGGATAATGGTCATAACGGTGAACCAACTTTATAACATGGTGCTATGAAAAGAGTTGAACTGAAATATAAAGTCTAAAGAAAAAAGCGAAAGGAGCCTTGTCGGCAAAAACAGAGATTTTAGGAGAGAAATTCGAAATTTTGGAAAATTTTAACAAAAACAAAATATAGCCAATTTAAAAACTCTGGATTTTTCAGAGTTTTGAAATCGGCTCAGACAGTATCCGCACTTGAGGGAATATTGTTGGGTTTCCGTCCTTGGCGGATTTCGGTGGACAGTTCATGCCAGCTTACTTGGCGCACTCATAATGTATCCTTTATATTGCATCCTAACCAGGGGATGGGATACGATATTACTGAGAGAAACCCTTATTGTCAAGAACTCCGCTCGTAATTATTGACGTGTTTTTATGATTATGCACGGAACTTACTTTCGGAGCCGCTGTCTAAAAAAGAGAATCATCCTGCGTGGGAGCGTTTCCGCAGAGAAGAAGCGTAGACAAAAAAGGCTCAACAGTAACAGGGAAACACAATAAGGAGAAGCAATTATGGCGCAACAGGTAGGAATATGGCTGGACCGGTCAAATGCGATCGTTGTATCCATCGTCAACGGGGTAGCAAAGACTGACACGATTGATTCCGACATCGCCGAGACACGTCACCCGCTGAGTAGCACCAAAGGACATTGCACGATCATTCCCGAAAGTCACATAAGGCATAGAAGGGATGAGTTCGTCAAGAGATTCTACCGCAGAATCATTCAATCGATTCGGAATGCCGAGACGATTTTCATCTTCGGTCCCGGTGCGGCAAAGAAAGAGCTTATAAGCGAGATAGGCCGGATCAAGGGGCTGAGGTCTCGTGTCATAGATATGGAAACCACTGACAAAATGGCTCCTCGGCAGGCCGAGCTGAAAGTGTTGGGGTTCTATGCCATGCGCGTCTCGGAATCGACCCCATAGTTAGTGCCCGCCTGTCTGCTTGCGGTTGTTTTGACTCCCGCCGACAAATACCGAGGACCCAAGCAGCAAGCTCGACAAAGCCTGTCGGAGACGATGAGGATTGTGATGCCGAACTCTATTTCGTCTCGTTTGGACAGGTCAAAAGGCAGTAGGAAAATCCTTGTTGATTGCAGGCGCCAGGCAATAAATAGAAAAACACTTCGTTTCGGGAGAAGGTATATGAACATCCGTCGTGCTGTGCTTCCACTTGTCTTTTGCTTTCTCGCCTCCTTCTTTGTCCGGGCTAATGATTCGTTTGTTACCCCGGCCGGGGTCTCCCGGGGAGTTTCGGTAGAGGGGATGGATGAATATTCTCTGGCAAACGGACTCAAGGTACTCCTTTTCCAGGATCCGACGAAACCGACCATCACCGTCAATGTAACCTATCTAGTGGGTTCGCGTCACGAGAACTACGGTGAGGCGGGTATGGCGCACCTTCTTGAGCATCTCATGTTCAAGGGTTCCCCACGGCATGTGAACATCCCCCAGGAGCTGACGGCTGACCATCCGCGGCCTAACGGTACCACAAGCTATGATCGCACCAACTACTTCGAGACTTTCGCCGCCAGCGACGACAACCTGGGCTGGGCGCTCGATCTTGAGGCCGATCGGATGGTCAACAGCTTCATCGCCAAAAAGGATCTTGACTCGGAGATGACCGTGGTGCGCAATGAGTTCGAGGCGGGCGAGAACGACCCTTCACACGTCCTCTTCAGACGCGTGATGTCGATGGCCTATCTATGGCACAACTATGGGAAGCCCACCATCGGCGCACGCTCCGATATTGAAAACGTGTCCATCGAGAAGCTGCAGGCGTTCTACCGGAACTGGTATCAGTCTGACAACTCCGTCCTGCTCGTGGCCGGCAATTTCGATCCGGAAAAGACGCTCGCTCTCATACAGGAGAAGTTCGGTTCCATCCCGAAACCTTCCCGTCAGATGATGACGACCTACACGCGGGAACCTGCGCAGGACGGGGAGCGTCTTGTCACCCTCCGCCGCGTCGGCGACACGCAAGATGTGATAGCCGCATACCATGTGCCTGCTGCGTCGCACGCAGATAGTCCCGCTCTTGACGTCCTCTCCCACATACTCGGCGATACGCCGTCAGGACGTCTGCATAAGACATTGGTTGAAACGAAGAAGGCATCTTCGGTCTTTAGTTTTAACTTCGCCCTACGGGAACCTGGGCTGATGCTTTTCGGAGCCACTACGCGCAAGGAGCAATCCCTCGACGAGGCCGGGGACATACTGCTCAAGACAATTGAAGATTCCGCGGCGACCACCTTCAGTGCGGAGGAAGTCGAACGCGCGAAAACCTCGCTGCTCAAGGATATCGATATCACTCTGAACTCCGCCGACCGGGTTGGCCTCGAGATGTCCGAATGGCTGGCTGTCGGCGACTGGCGGCTTTTCTTCATCAACCGCGACCGTATCAAGACATTGACGCCAGATGATGTCCAGCGGGTGGCATCAGCCTACCTCAAGCCCGCCAACCGCACGCTGGGGCTTTTCATCCCGACTGCAAAGCCAGAGCGCGTCGATATCCCGGAGACGCCCGACGTGTCCAGCCTGGTGAAGGACTACAAGGGTGGCGAGTCTCTTGCCTCAGGAGAGGCCTTCGACCCATCCCCCGAGAACATCGACCGCCTCACAGTACGCAATGCGCTTAAAGACGGGCTCAAGCTCGCGCTGCTCCCCAAGAAGACCCGCGGAGCGACAATCCATGTCGCATTGTCCCTGAACATCGGCGACGAGGAGAGCCTCAAAGGGCAGGCCGTGGCAGGCCGCCTTGCCGGCGAAATGCTCATGCGGGGCACGGCACGGCATACACGGCAGCAGTTACAGGACGAGTTCGACCGCCTCAAGACCCGCGTCAGCGTTGATGGCTCGGCCACGGGTGTTAACGCGTTTCTTGAGACGGATCGCAAGAACATTGTCTCCGCCTTGCGCTTGATAGCCGAGGTATTGCGCGAGCCGGCTTTTAAGGCCGACGAATTCGAGATGCTCCGGCAGGAGGAGCTCGTATCCCTGGAGCAGGAGAAAAACGACCCCATCTCGCTTGCCAGGATCGCATTCTCGCGGCAGACAGCCCCCTACCTCCCGGAGGATGTCCGGTACACGCCTACCCTCCCCGAACAGATTGAGCGGGTCAAGTCCGCAAGGCTCGACGATGTAAAAGCGTTCCATACCGGTTTTTACGGAGCCTCCTCCGGCCAGCTTGCGCTCGTGGGGGATTTTGATCCGCAGGAGATGCAACAACTGGCTGAGGAACTGTTCGGTGGTTGGACGAGCGTCAAAAGCTTCCGGCGCATACAGACAGAGTGGCGCGACATCGCACCGGCGCAACTTTCTCTCGAAACACCCGACAAGGCAAACGCCTTCATGGTAGCGGGCATGAATTTCGCAATGCGCGACGACGATCCTGACTATCCCGCACTCTCGCTGGCGAACTTCATGGCTGGCGGTGGGTTCCTAAACTCCCGCCTCGCGTCCCGTATCCGGGAGAAAGACGGACTGAGCTATTACGTAGGCTCCTCGTTGCGGGTACATTCGGAGGACAGCCTCGCCTGGTTCAACGCGTCCGCCATCTATGCCCCACAGAACGCGGAGAAGCTGGAGAAGGCGCTCCGCGAGGAGTTGACCCGGATCAGCGAGACCGGCTTCACGTCAGATGAGATGCGCGAGGCCAAGACGGGATGGCTGCAAGGGCGCAAGGTTGAGCGGTCCCAAGACCGCTCCCTCGCTCGTCAACTATCTCAAAACGAATATCTCGGACGCACCATGGCTTGGCAAGGAGACTTGGAAAAGAAGGTCGACGCGCTTTCGTCCGAACAGGCGCGGGAAGCTTTCACATGGCACATCAAACTCGACAAGTTCACCTTCGTGCGATCCGGTAGCTTCGCCGGATCAAAGACGGACACCATCCTTCCGAAACAGGTTAAGTAATAATGCGCAATGCTATATGAGTGGCGCACTGCTTGAACACTATTTTATTCAAGAATCGGAATCATATCATTCTCCTCCTACATTTTTATTTTCAACATGCAATAATCTCAATGCATTGAAGAGCACCGGCAGTGAAGCACCCATGTCAGAGGCAAAAGCCATCCACAGTGTCACCTATGAAGTCATTCTATTGAACATGAAATAAATTCGCAAAATCGTGAATATATAAAAAATCCCCCGGGGAACTTCAAGAAATACGACAAGGAGTAACCCGTGTCCAGGCAGCTATTTCTTTTCGAACGACTAAAACAGCTTCTGTTTCTTTTCACGCCATTGCCAGAGGATTCCGGCTCCTATAAAGATGCAAATCAGTATACGGAAATAAATGAATACGTTTCCATATCTCACATAGAAGGAAAGAGGGGCTTCGGACAGAACCTCCACCCTGAAATTGGCAAATCCTTTAATCTTCCGGAGCGGATCGAGGACGTTCACATCTTTCTTATCATCAGACGATAAGGAAATATCCTGCGTAATCGCACCGTTAGGGCTGATCACACAGCTGCCGCTGTTGTTGCCGGCACGGATTATCGGACGGCGGATCTCCATAGCCCTGAATACAGCATGGGCAAGATGCTGTTCTGGTTCGGAACTTTTCGGATACCAGGCGTCATTGCTTATTATTATCAGGAGGTTGGCTCCGGCAAGCGCGCAGTTCCGGGCAAGAACCGGAAAGACGTCCTCATAACAGATATTCATTCCTGCCCTGATGTTCTCTTTTATATTGAAGATAGTATCTCTCTTCCTTGGCGTCAGGCTCCTCCCCATTCCAAATTTCTTCTTTATCCATGGATAATATTCGCCCAAAAGTGTGTATTCGCCCCATGGCACGAGATGGATCTTGTTGTAGCTGTCAACTATGCTTGCATTCCTGTCGATAAAAATAGCGCTATTGTAGATCGGAATGTCCTGAGGGTTCATCATCGAAGTGTATTTGCCGAAATCAACTGTGCCTATCAGGAACGGTATCCTGTTCCGGATAATAAGTCCCCCCAGCCTGTTCCTGTACTCCATTGCCAGAGTATCCGCGAGATTATACGGTATCGGCACGGCCGTCTCCGGCCAGATCACAAGATCCGGCTCCAGCAGGACTGCATTTTCAGAGAGGGAGATATATTCGTCAAGGGCGAACTTCGCCTGCTGGTCGTTGGCCATCCTGCCCTGCGGAATGTTAGCTTGGACTGCGATGGCGTCAAGAGTAACCTTTTCCTTGTTGCCTGTTCTCAGAATAGAATATGATCCTGAGACCAGGATGATAACGAGCAATGCGATTGAAATATAGAAGGGGACAAGACGCTCGTATTTCTTCTCCATGATAATGTTCCTCCAGATATCCATCGCGAGCGCAGGGATATGTTGAAGTGGATGAGCACGAAGCTGAGGCCGTAGACACCGGTGAATTCGCATATCTGCAGGAGGGAAATGTTCTTCCACTGGGAAACCGCCAGGAGGTTCCATGGGAGCCCCGTTCCTATCCAAGTTCTTATCCATTCCAGCACACACCACCAGGAGGCGAGAGCAAAGACAAGCAGGCATTTCTTCCAATAGCTGTGCTTTTCATTATTATAATAGTCCCGTTCGGCATCACGTCCCTTGAGCTGGACATCGGACGGCACGAATATGGATCTCCTGAGAAGCGGGACAGATGCAGCCCAGAACGCAGGGAAAAGAGCAAGTATGAACCCAAGTACAAACGGCACGAATACTTCGATCTCATGCATAAAGAAAATGCCGTGCACGACCAGACATATCCCCGAAAAATCCATCGAACCACGCCTGCCTTACGGTCCTGCCGCGTACCATCAAGAAAAGAGGGGTAATTCCGAACCAACCGACACTGCTCCAATTCAGCGGCGGGAACGCCGCAGCATACAGCAGGGCGAAAACGGCAAGCAGGAGAAGGCGGAGACAGGTTCTTCCCATGCGGACTCCCGACCACTTTTTGTCAGCCCTGCCAACCTTGTCTTCAAGTTCGGCCTCAATAAGCTCCCCTGTTGATTTATCTTTGTTTTGAATTTCCTCTTCCATCTTTCTCTTTATGTTATTTAGAAACACTGTCTTTCTGTTTTTCAATCCCAATACATGATCCATCTTGAATGTAAGATGAGCGTGTTGGCACAAATATTCAAATTGATTAAGAGAAGTCTTATTCCGAAACTAGCTCGCGAACACAGCGTGGATAGCAGCCTTGCACGTTTAGTCCGGCCATCCATGTTCTGGCGGTGATGTTCGGGTAGTTGCCGTAGGTTATTGGAATCAAAGACATTCTGAGATACGCTGCGGAATCATTATGGAGCATTGTCCACGATTCGTGAAGTTGTTCCACCGAAAGAAGTGCTGGCGCAATTGCAGTATTCGACAAAGCATATATTGACTTAATGCATTCCGGAAAATTTGCAATCCGCATTTGTCATATTTTTTTTCAACATGTTATGCCAATTTCAAGTTTTAACATCGGGATCCTGCTGAATGACGATCTATAAAAATAATCATTAGTGTCCCAATATTAGTTGAACAATAGCAACTGCTTGCAACTTCCACTCTCATTTTTTGATGCATTTACGCTCAAAAGCATTTCCTTCAAAGACTCCTTTTCGAACAGAGTCAAGTTCAAAATCTGAAGGATTTCATATGCGCTTTTATCTATACCGAGCTCCTTCTGCATTATGAACACCATCGCATACACGCATATCGCTATCCATATCTGCGTCTTTACTGCGTTTTCAGTTGTTCCGAAAAAGGTCTTTATCCTCAGGTTCTGCTTTATCCATTTGAAAAATATTTCTATCCTCCATCTACATCTGTAAAGGAATGCGATCGTCTTTGCAGGCAGGTTGAAGTTATTCGTCAGGAAAACCAGTCTTTTCTTCTTTTCCCTGTCCCAGTATTTTATCCGTCTCAGCACGGTGGGATAATGTCTTTTCTGATAGTAGCCGTGAAGGTGTATGACCTGATCCGAAATTATCCCGTCCTTCCTGCACGCCCTTCTCTTTTTCACGACATGATACCGGAGATTTCTTTTCGCCCGTATCACAAAGAAGGCGCAGTCCAGGCAGAACTGGTAAAGCCTTCTGAAGTCCACATAGCCTCTGTCCATGATATATATTGCTCCTGGCTCCAGTTCCAAAATATCCAGCATGTTCATGTCGTGAACTTTTCCATCGGTGATGTAAATAACAGTCGGCATGGAACTTTTGACTTCCATGAGGGTGTGAAGTTTTATCGCCCCCTTCCTTTTGCGGAACCTGGCCCATCGGAACAAGCTCAGGCAAAGATCTATCGTTGTAGAATCCAGCGCATAAACAGCCTGCTCCAGCTCCTCCGAAATCTGTTCGTCCTCGTGGAGTTTCCTTGCGCGGCAGATGAGAACCTGTGCGACTTCCGCAAATATACGCCAGTCCCTCGTCATGTTCGCATGCGAAAGGTTGTTCAGACTCGGCTTGTTCCTTATGCCCATATGATATAGTCTTGGACCAAGAACACCCAGGCATGTCACAGTGTCCCGCAGGCTTTCCCTGTACGCTATCTGAGCAAATGCCATGACATAGAACTGTTCCAGACACGAGAATTCCTTTACCTTGTATTCCCCTCCGTATTTTAACACGCTTCTTTGAAATTCGTATGCCGGAAGAAACTTCATAATCTGCGAGAATATTGTTTTCCCCTTGTTCATCATACATTTCCTTTCCATGAAATGAAGATGAATAGGGAATATCGTATCCCGATTTCAAATCGAAAAATTTGCAATCGTCACTTATCATATTATTTTCCAAACATGTTATACCAATTTCATGTTTCAACGGTGGGACACTGCTGAATGATGATCTATAAAAATAATATAATTATAATATCTATGGTGGTCATTGTCCTAACTGGAATAACAGGGCAACTTTTCTCCATTGAGGATGATAACTCCGAAAGCAAAAACTACGAAGGCTCCTGGTTCCTCCAGGTGAACAGCAGCATCCCTGAGGAACTCGACCCGGAAGATGACGGAATAATTTCAGCCTCCTTCAAGCTGCCCGGACCCGCAATGGTCTATTTTGAGAGGAAGAGGGAGACCTTCCGCCCGCATCCGGATGACTTCCGGAAGGACAAGCTGTCAATGGAGGTCAAGGCCGTAAGCGCCGACGGGAAACCTGTGAACGGAAACATCTTCATCAAGGACAAGGACGGACTGTGGTTTCAGAGCCGGAAAAGTTTTTCGCTGAACTCCGGGGAGTGGCGGAAGGTGGAAGTGAACCTGAAATCCTCGGCGCATGAGCTGAATCCCGAAGGCCATTCGGCCGATTGGAACAGCCTTAACGCCGCAATGATGCTTACCATGGGTTTCAATGTTTTCGGCCAGGAAGCCCGGAATATCAAATTTTCCCTGCGCAATCTGGGCCTCGCTGGTGAGAGGGAACAGCCCGAGCTATATATGTCCAACCTCGAATATCAGAAAAGGGGGCAGGTGTACAAGATGCTCGAGGGGAGCTTCGACCTTTCAAGGGAATATTTCAATCCTTTCGACGCTGAGGAGATCAAGGTCGATGTCCAGATCACAGGACCGGATTCCGGGGAATACACGGTTCCGGCCTATTTCACGCAGGATTATGTAAGGCAGCTCCATTTCAACCGTGAAATGAGGACTCCCACAGGCAAGGTGCACTGGGCCTTCCGGTTCACGCCAGTTGATCCCGGAACCTATAAGTTCCGCCTCGTCGCCACGGACTCCTCCGAACCGCCGGGCAACGAGATCTCGACGCCATATTTCGAGGTTAACGTCGAAACCTCGAAAAATCCCGGTTTCGTCCGGGCAAGCAAGGATGATCCGCGCTATTTCGAACTGACCACCGGGGAGTTTTTCTTTCCGATTGGATTCAACATCCATTCCGTCAAGGATCTCAGGAGCGAGAAGGAGCTTAAAATAGGATATCGTCCTGACAGGGGTACTTACTCCTATGAAGAATATTTTTCAGCAATGTCGAAAAACGGAATCAATGCCGTTGAAATATGGATGGCCGCCTGGTCGTTCGCGCTTGAATGGACAAGTTCCAGGACTGACTACTATGGACTCGGACGCTACAATCTGTTCAACGCATGGAGGCTCGATTTTGTCCTTGACGATGCCCTGAAGAAGGGGATCTATGTCCATCTGGTACTCGACAACCACGGGAAGCTTTCCAGCAGCACCGATCCAGAATGGGACAACTCCCCGCACAATAAGAAGACGCCGTTCGCAGTGGCCGATGGCGCCATGCTTGATCTGCCCAAGGACTTCTTCACCGACAAGGAAGCCGAAAAATATTATCTGAACCGGAACCGGTACATTGCCGCGCGATGGGGTGCATATACGAACATCTTTGGATTCGAATTCTGGAGCGAGATAGACCTGATCACCAAGCATGATGAAGTATACAATAGCGGTAGGAGCGTCGAATGGCACAAGATGGCGGCGGATCATTTCATGGCCCTCGACAATAACAGGCATATACTCACAACCCATACATGCGGAGATTACAACAACCCAATCAAATACCGGAAATTCTATGAGCTTCCCCAGATCTCCTATGTCGTTGGCGACGCATACCGCGACAATACGCCTTTTGTGGATCACATGTTGAAACACACTGAAAAACTGAGGGAACTGAAAAAACCCCTGCTGATAACGGAATATGGAGGTAGTCCGCATGCTGGAACTCTCAACAGGCTCGAGGCGGACCTGCACGCCGGACTCTGGGCGTCTTTCTTCTGCGAACAGGCAGGTACGCCATTCCTCTGGTGGCACGATTTCATCCATGACAAGAACAAGTACCCCCATTTCCGCGGGTTCTCATTGTTCATGAAGGGGATTGATCCGAGGAACAAGGGATTCACATATTCCCAGCGTACGGTAAGTTCCGCTGAAGGACCGGGCAATGCCGCCTATTCCTGTCTTGCCGCCGGCAACCAAAATGAATATTATGCCTGGGTTTTCAAGAAAATCCCATTGGAGAATTATCCCGACGAGCCGGATTCTGTCGAAGCTCTCAAGGACCACATGATTACTCTAAAAGGACTGACACAGACAGGAAAATACAAAGTTGATTTTTATGACACCATCTCCGGTGAAATCATCCGGTCGGACCGCCTCGCGGCTGATAATGGAGATTTGAAAATAGCGCTTCCTTCATTCAAGATAGATATCGCCATGAAAGTTTTCCTGGAGAGGAAGGAAGCCGGAAATGAAACGGTCGCCCCTGCGGGTGCGGACCTGAAATGAGGAAACATCTTCTCCTTTTGAACCTTCTGTGCGTAATTCCTGCCTTTTAACGAACGATGCTGATTTGCTTAAAGATGCACTCACAAACGCAATCAAAAGACGGCCTGCTATATATTGCCAGACTTGACCCCCTCCGTAAAAAAAGAGGTTTTTTACGAAAAAGACTAAAAGCAGGGAACAAAAGCCCAATTTCATTGTCTTAAGTTCCAACGGCATCTCGTCCCAATTGACAAAGGAGGTCCAAATACTGGTGCTGAAATTTGATTTTCAGTTTCTAATTCACTTAAGTTGCTATAGTAGAAGAAGGGCAAAGGAAAGACAGTCTATAGCAAGGGCAATTGGGCACAGGAAATATTTTGCAGGACAAATCAGGACTCCGACTCTACCGAGCATGCATTACTCGGAATATAGGCTGTTTTAAATGAAATTTGCAAAAAATATCCAGTTGAAGATAGACGAATCCAGGCAACTGGAGAATCTGTCGCTTTTAGTCGCCATATATTCATTTGCCGTCTGGCATGTCATTTTCTGGACCAGCCGCTGGACGGGCTCCGACTCCTTCCACCTCCTTCTATTGCCGTACATGATAATATTCATATTGTCTATCGCCACATACACACTCGGTTTCTTTGGCAGGAAGGCGGCGATCGAGGAGGAAGACAGGCTCCTCCTTGAGAAGCGCAAGGAGAAGAAGGCCCTGGAATCTGGAGAAGATGTGCTTTTCTCAGCTGCGCGTACACTGTCCAGGTATAAAAAATACTGTCCTTATACGATATCCATGCTGAATTTCATTATCATAGCAGTCACGCTTTCCGTATTCTGGTATTTATGGACAAAGAGAGTCGATGTTCCGTTTCCAGTCAAGCCCCCCCAGGCTGCATTCATATCTATTGTCATGGCGCTGGCAAGCCTGTTCTTCGGAATATTCTGCATCGGCCAGTCCAGGGAGAAGAATTTCCGCTGGCTGAGGCCACTCGGTGGGTGGATTGTCCTCACATCGATACTGGGATTCCTGGCCACGTTCGCAATCTTCATGTACAGGTTCGACCTTCCGGTCTGGGACAGGATCGTAAAGGAGATCATCTTCATGACAACAGCCGTGCTCGGGATTGAGCTCCTCCTGAACTTCATAGTCGAATTCTACCGTCCGAGATCGATGATCGAGGAAAGACCTATCTTTGAAAGCCGCCTCCTGTCGCTTTTTACAGAACCCGGAGGCGTGCTAAAGAATATTTCAGACACCCTCGACTACCAGTTCGGATTCAAGGTTTCCAGGACATGGCTCTACTCCTTCTTTGAAAAATCAATAATCCCTCTAATCATCGCATGGCTTGTCGTATTGTGGCTTTTCACATGCATAAGCGAAGTGGGCCCCGGAGAAGCCGGAATACGCGAGAATTTCGGAAAGATCGCCGATGTCAAGCCTCTCAGCGAGGGCATTTACTTCAATCTGCCATGGCCGTTCGGGAAAATGACAAGGATACCTGTCAACCAGATCCAGGAAATCACTATCGGCGCCGATAGGATGGATGAAAAGGGCGAACTTAAAACTCCCGAAGTGATCCTATGGACTGTGCAGCATTATGGGAAAGAGGAAAGATATATCGTAGCTTCGGAGAAAAGGGCGGTTGACAAGGAGACTCCGGTGTCCTTCTTGTCCGCCAGCTTTGTAATCCAATACAGGGCCAGAGCCGACAAGGTCTTTGATTTTGCATACCGCAACTATGACATTCCCCACCTGCTCAAGACAATCTCGGAACGGGAGATCAGCAAATACCTTGTAAGTGTAGACATGCTGAAACTCATGTCCGTTGACAAGGACAAGGCTGTAGCCGATCTTTCTAAAAGAATACAGGCGTCCGCGGACAACATGAGTCTCGGCGTGGAAATCGTCTCCCTCAACCTGCACGATGTCCATCCCCCGGTCGACGAGGTCGCGCCAGCCTTCGAGGAGGTCGCAAGCGCCAGGCAGGAGAAGGAGGCTTCGATACTCAATGCCAAGGCTTATGAGAACAAGATCCTTCCATATGCAATCGCCGAAGCCGCGCAGAGAATAAGGTCCGCGGATACAGCAAGGAAAAATGCCGTCAGTATTTCAAAAGCGGAGAAAGACCGATTTGATAAACAGATCCTGGCCTACAAGACAATGCCTGAGATGTTCAAGCTCAGGACATATCTCGAATTCCTGGAGAAGGACTGCGGCGACACGAGAAAGATAGTCGTCGGAGATAACAATACGAACAATATCTACATATTCAATTTCGAGGAGAAGGCCCGCATGGACCTGCTTGATGCGGATCTCGGCGCCCTGTCCGACGAAGTAAACAAGAAAACCGACAACGGAGGAAATTAACCTATGAATGAACAAGATAAAAGTAAAATGCTGCAGCATTGGCCGACGCTGCTTCTCGGCATGATCGTTTCAGTGATATTCCTTCTCGCGATATTCACATTCCAGGTGAAGTCAACCGAACTTGCCGTTGTAACGACCCTCGGCAAGATTACCGGCGTAAAGGATGCAGGCCTGCATTTCTGCTGGCCATGGCCTTTCCAGAAAATCTACAAGTTCGACAACCGATACCACTGCTTCGACGGCAGCACCGGAAAAATCGAGGAGACTTATACAGCGGACGGACAGCCTGTTGTCGCAGGGATATTCGTGGTCTACAAGATAGTTGACGCCGAAAAGCTCTTTAAAAGCCTGACAATCCCGGACATTTCACAGGCCGAGGACAAGATAAACAGCCAGATGAGGAATGAAAAGGCCACCGTCCTTGGAAAATACAAGTTCGATGAGCTTGTAAACACCAATCCCGGGAAAATGAAGCTGACAGAAATTGAAAATAAGATGAAGGCCGGAATTGCTCCTTTTGTCCTTGAGAAATACGGCATCCAGGTAGAATATGTCGGGATCAAGAACTTCGGTCTTCCAGAGAAGAACACTGAAAACGTTCTCAACCGCATGAAAGCCGAAAGGAATGTAGTCGCCTCGGGGTACCGTGCCGAGGGGAAGAGCGAAGCGAAGAAAATCATGGATCAGGCGGACTCCAACCGCCTGCTCAAGCTGGCCCAGGCCGATGCACAGGCCAAACAGATCAAGGCAGAAGGGGATGCGACCGCCGCCCCCTTCTACGCCGCCTTCAAGGATGAGCCGGAACTTGCCGCTTTCCTGAGGAAGCTCGAGTCGCTTCGGAAGATCGTACCCAGCAGGACCACTCTTATTTTAAATACCGATTACGCGCCGTTTGATCTGCTGAAGGCCGACCAGAAACTGCTTCTGGATGGAAAAAAGGACAGCGGAAAATCCAAATGATGCACTCAAGGGTTAACCAAGATGACTGAACACGATCACAAGAATATATCTGAAATTGAAAGCAACGGGCATTACAAGGCCGGGATAGACTCCCTCACGAAAAGCCTTCATATCGCCTTCACCCTGCTTTCATGCTTCATAGCCTTCCTTATAATATGGTATTTCACCTTTGGCGGATACTACGAAGTCAAGCCCCAGGAGAACGTCATTGTCGAACGTTTCGGCAAGGTCGTTGAAAAGCATGAGGCCGGATACTACTGGTCTTTCCCATATCCGGTAAGCAAGATCATCAGGATACCTGTCAGCAAGCAGACCATCACTCTCGCCACATACTGGCACAGGTCCGATGTTAAGGCGATAAAAGGGGAGCAGCAACCTTCCGGAGCCTCCACCCTTGTCCCAGGTAAAGACGGATATCTGCTTACCGGAGATGCAAATATAATCCACACCGAGTGGGAGCTTGTCTATACAATTACGGATCCTATGAAATATTATCTGAACTGCCTCTGCCCCGATGAACCGTCCAGGCTTGATGAAATCATCCGCAATCCTGTTACAGGCAAAGCCATTGGCACAAGAGGTCCGAGGACGCTCATCCAGTCCATCCTGGAAAATGCAGTCCTGAAAGTCACCGCATCCCAGCAGGTAGATTCAGCACTATACAAAAAATCCTCCGAGTACCGGGCAGCTGTCAACGACCTTTTCATTTCCGAAATTGCCAAATGGGAGATCGGGATAAAGGTTGAAAATCTCACACTGAAAGGCAACACTGCGCCCCTTAATACAGTTGCGGCATTCCAGGAGGTCATTGACGCCGAACTGCAGTGCTCCACGGAAAAGGAGAACGCAAGGGCATATGCAGTGACTGTCGAGGGGGAGACCGATTCAGAAGCTTCAAGGATAGTGGCAGAGGCAAATGTCTATAAGATCCAGATCGTCGCCGACATCGAATCTGACAGTATCTCCTTCAAGAAGTACCTTGAAGAATACAGGAAAAATCCGGTGGTGCTCATCGTCCTCTATAACGACACAATTTCAAAACTGCTGGAGAATGTGAAGGATAAATATATAATCCCCGAGGACAGCAACGGCACTCATGAGGTGAGGATAATGCTCAATCCCGAACCGAGGAACCAGAAGAATGACAAAGACAAGGAAAAAGGGAAATAACATATGCCCGAACTGACAGCCAGAAAAAAGGTTTTTGACGCCCACAGCGAGATCTGTGGATGTGATCCTGATCACGAGAGCGGAGGTGCTCCCCATAGTCGGAGCCTTGCCAGGCTCAGCATCGCCCTTGTCGGCGGCTTTTTCATCCTGAACTCCTATATCCTCGTATGGATGCAGCCCGACCAGACTTTCACTGCGGAACTCAGCGCCATAATCGGCGCCATAATCCTCGCATTGCCAATATTCATCGTCGCGTTCAAGGATCTTGCAAAAGGCAAGGTCTATATGAACGAGCTCGTGGCACTCGCAGTCCTCGCGGCTTTCTCGGGAGGAGACTTCAGGACCGCCGGAGACATCTCGTTCTTCCTCCTCATCGCGATCATCATCGAGTCAAGGACAGCACACGGGGCGCAGAGATCCATCGAGGACCTTATCAAGCTGACTCCGAGATCGGCAAGGAAGATAAGCGACGGACAGGAACTCGAGGTAGACGTGCTTTCACTCGTCATCGGAGATGTCATCAGGATTCGCCCCGGCGAGAATTTCCCGGTTGACGGCATGATAGTCAAAGGTACGAGCACGGTTAACCAGGCCTCGATCACCGGTGAATCGTTCCCAGTTGAAAAAGAGGAGAAGAATGATGTCTTCGCAGGAACACAGAACCTTACTGGCGTGATTGACGTGAAAGTCACAAAGGTCGGCAAGGACACTACGCTGGGAAAGGTAAAGGAAATGATCCTTGCAGCCGAGACAAGCAAGCCGCCGGTTGTAAGGGTCATAGACCGTTATGCCGGATATTATATTCCAACCATCCTGATGATAGCTGGTCTTGCATGGTGGTTCTCCGGCGGAAACATGCGCAATGTGATATCCGTGCTTGTGGCCGCATGCCCGTGTGCGCTAGTACTTGCGGCCCCGTCTGCGGTCATCGCTGCACTCGCCGCCGCCGCCAGGCTCGGAATTCTCATCAAGAACGTATCGTACCTCGAACTCGCTGCAAAAGTAAGAGCCGTAATCTTCGACAAGACAGGAACTCTTACCGAGGGAACGCTTTCAGTTGTAAGGCTTGCTCCGGCGGAAGGGATTGATCCGGCCAACCTCCTGCAGATCGCCGCATCCGTGGAAAGCCATAGCAACCATCCTACGGCAAAAGCCCTGCAGAACCTTGCAAAAGAAGCCAATGTTAAAATTACCGACGTTGAGAAGTTTACCGAAGTACATGGGAAAGGAGTCGAGGCTATTATCAACGGGGAAAAGGCGTTGATAGGAAGAGGAGAATGGCTGAAATCACATAATATAAGTATTTCATCCCTCGAAGATCCGGAGACCGAGGGCGGCCATGGCGCCATAAGCGTCGTCTATGTTTCCATCCAAGGCAAAGCCATCGGATGGATAGGATTCAGGGACACAGTAAGAAAAGAAGCCCAGGAAGCCATCAAATCCCTCAAGGCGGACGGTGTGAGGCAGTGTTCCATGGTCACAGGCGACCTTAAGACCGTCGCGGATCTCGTCTCAAAGGAACTCAACATAGAAAACGTCAGGGCCGAATGTCTGCCCGACGACAAAGTCGCCTATGTAAAAGAAGTCAAGCAGAATTATACTGTCGCAGTCGTCGGTGACGGAATTAACGACGCTCCTGCCCTTGCTGCCGGTGATCTTGGAATAGCAATGGGCGCAATCGGCAGCGACATCGCGATAAACAGCGCCTCGATCGCGTTGATGACAAATGATCTCCGCAGGATACCGCTTCTCATTACCCTTGCAAAAGAGTCCGGCAAGATAATCAACCAGAACCTGCTTATCGGATTTGTCTTCATAGTTGGTGGAATAAGCTTCTCGGTCTTCGGTCTACTAAACCCGATTCTGGCGGCCGCCCTTCATACTGTCAGCACGACGATAGTCCTTTTCAACAGTGCAAGGCTGGTAAGGACCGGCGAAGAACTGACCATGCACGAAGTTCGTCAGGATGCGGAAGAGAAATAGCCTACAAGGGAATATCTTTTGCCGGGGTTCCCTTATCTTCTTTGTTGAGCACCTTCTGCTCCTCAAGAGATGCGCGGAGGCTGTCCGAGACGGGTTTGGGCAAGTTTGAAAGGCAGTTTTGAATTATGCTCATTTTAATTTCCATATATGGCTTAAGCCCGACCCTTTTCAAGCTGCCGCTCTGGGACTGCTCGTAATAGATATATATGGCATGCGCCCTTTTCTCGAATCCCGCGGCGGTATCAGCATCGCCAAACGCAAGGAAGTTCATGCTCTGGTACAGCATACCGTCGATAAGCCCCATGACCTGCTTCATTGAGCCGTCCTTGGCGTCTTCAATCCATTCCTTGAGTACAAATTCATCAATGTTCTTGAGATATCTCGGATTCCCCGAAAATTCCTTCCGGAGAACCATAAGGTACTCCTCGGCCTTTTTGTATTTCCCGAAAGTATAGAGGTTCACTATTGCATCCACCATGAAGTTCTCCTTGGCCGCGACAAAGGACTTTGACTTCTGCCTTTCATAGACGTCCTCAAACTCCTTCTTGACGGCATCGACTATGTTGAAGTTCGGCGCAAGCATCAGGCTCTTGAAATTGTTCTTGTCAAAAACAAGGAGCCTTCCAGCCTTGAATGAGTCAGCGAGCGACTGGGAGATCATGCGTTCGCAGCTGACGTCTGGCTCGCTGGTGGTCTGATGCTCGATACCGAGCGTCGCCCAGTAGATGGCATGCGCCTCGGGCAGACGCCAGTCAAGCTTTCCATACTTGTTGTTTATCTGGACGACCTTGACAGGATCAAGCTTGAACTTTGCCTTGAGAAGTCTTTTCCTGAGATAGCTCTCAACAAACTTGATCTCCGCAGGATCCTTGAACTTCTCGACGAATTTCACTGGAAGCCTGGCACTGCTCCTGAATTCCTTTTCAAGTGCGTCTAGGGAATTTATTTCCGAATCCTTCAATGCCTTCCATACAGGCGCCTTTTCGTTGAAATGTTTTTTGAACTGTTCTTCGTTGTCCGGCATCGCAACAAGATATTCCCAGTCGGGTTCCGGCCCGTCGAAGGCATCCATGAGTTCGACGGCCATCTGGTTCTTATAGTATAGGTTGGCGTCATCCATGATGTTGCCGACCTTGTGCTGGTATATCCATCCGAGCTCCTTGTAGAGCACGGGATCCGAGGGATTATAGTTGAGAGCCTCATCCCTTATAAGCTCTATCCCCCTCCTTACCCAGCGCCACCTGTCCTCGGGAGAGGAGAAGGTCACGGATATATTGTACGCCATGTTCCAGGCGAGGTAGGCCGTGGCTCCGGTGAACCTTGGCTGGAGCTTGGTGATCCATGAAGCAAGCTGGACCATTTCAAAATACTGGCCCTTGTCCTGGAGAGAGATGGTCCTGAGCCATAGCAGATCTGCCACAATACCCCTGAAACTGCCAAGCGCCACTGTCGTGAACGCCACTATGGGCGGTGCATTGTCCACGGGATCCGTGTCGGTCAGCTTTTCAGTGACCTTGATCGCATTTATCCGCCTCTGGACATAATTCGTGGCGACGGCAAAGATCACCGTTATCAGCAGGAAAACGGCTGCAGGCAGGAATATTTTTCTAAAAAAAGTCATTTTCTTATTATCAACCCTAGTTCCCTTCTTCTGTAAAGCAATACCCCTATTATGAATATAGGCACCCCTCTCAAAATGAAAAAGTCAAATACGGTCCTGCCCATGAAGGACAGTTCAATCAGCTCTCCGTTCGCTACTATGTCAGAGACCTCGAATTTCTGCATCGGAATTATCCCCCATAATATCGAACGGCTGACAATTCTGGCGGCAGTCTCATGCCACGCCTCATACTGAACAAGCTCGTGAACGTCGCCAAATTCCGACTCTATGTTTATAATATACGATGCGCATATCCCTACGAGAAGATATGAAAATACCACGAACACGGCCATGGGCATTGACAGGAGGCCTCCTGCCGTACAGGCAAGTCCGGCAAGGAACAGGAGCTTCAGTAAAATCATGAAGACAGCCCTCAGATAGTTTTCCCAGAATGGTCCCGCGTTCATGAGGAGCTTCGGGCCGTCGGCAGCCTGGAAATACACCGGCTTGTTTTCCCTGTCGAAATTCGTGAACACAATAGTGGCCGTACCATCCTTGTCAATGACAGCCGGCATAAGCGCGATCTCGTGGAAGACCCCGCACATCTGCTTCTCCGGATATTGTGACTTTGGAACAAATATTTCCTTTGTAGCGATCTCCTCCCCGGGCTTCCTGCCCTTGACGTCTTCTTCAGGAACAAGAAACCTCACGCTCCATATTCCATCCACCTCCCTCTGGTCCTTTGATGAAATCTTGCCAACATACATCCTATACCTGAAATAGAGGGGGGTCTTGATATTCTTGTTCAGTCCCTTGAAGTTCCAGTATCTCGAACCAGACGGGCCCGGCTTGACTTCTCCGTGCAGGGCCACAATCTGCTTGCGGAGGTCGCCAAGCATTGTCCTTTTTTCCGTATTGGTCAGGTTCTGGAAATTCTCCGCCTGCACCGTCTTCAGATAGGCGACCCTCTTCTGGAATTCGGCCTTGACCTTGGCATCTATGTCGGGAAGATCGGGAAGATACACCTTTCTTCCAACAAGGACTTCATTCTCTATTCTCGTCTTCTCCTCCTTTGTAAAATTCTTCCAGGAGAACTGCAGGAGGATAAAGCCATAGACAATTCCAGAAGAAACAAGAAGCAGGATACCGTGGATGAGTACAACTCCGAGCCATTTGCCGATCCAGACCTTCATCCTCGAAATGGGCTTTGTGAAGACCATGTGTATCTGATAGCTTTCAAGATCATTGGAAAGGACGAAACAGCCCACCCATATCGTTGAAAGCGAAAGTATGAATCCCACCACTCCGAGGCAGTATTTCAGCGAAACCTGGATGAAACCGGAAGCCGTACCGTCGCCAAGAACAGTATTGGGAAGGATCAGGATTGCCAGCAGGAGCACGAAAAGAAGCAGATGGAAGATGTGCGATCTTATAGAAGCCCTGCACGTGAGCTTGATAATCGCCCATAAAGAAATCATCGTTCAGCACCAGTTGTGGATTTATCTGTCCTTGCCATCTTTTTTGGAAACGAGATGGGAAAGCTTCTTGTTGACCTCTTCGCGGTTCTCCGGCGGCTTGAGCTCGGGCATCTGCTTCTTCTCCTCGGTTGCATGCGTGACAAGCTTGTCAATCGTCTCCCTTGACTTGGCCGCTCCATCATCCTCTTTCCCTTCCGCCTTTTCAATCCTGGGCATTTCAGGTTCCTTCTCCTTCTGGCCGGACATGAGATCCTTGAGGACGTCGCGTGATTCCTCCTTGAGATAACCGGCGATCTCGCCTCCGCCTTCTGCTCCATAGGTCTTCACGCTTTCGCTTCTCGCCTTGTTGACCACATCGAGGAAGAAATCTTCAAGCGACCGTCTCGGATGATCTATGACAAACTGTTCACCCTTGAGGCTGTCCCTGAGTATTTTCACCAGTCTTTCGGTAATCCCCGGTTCAAGCAGCGGAGTCGTTATGCGGCTCGAGCTTGAAACCGTGAGAAGCTCGTCAAGCGTACCGGAAGCCCTGATTATTCCGCCATAAAGTATCAACACCCTGTTGCATATGTCCTCGACATCGCCGAGAAGATGACTGCTCACAATGACGGTCTTGCCGCGCTTCTGGAGGAACGTTATCAGGTCCTTGATCTCCTTGCAGCCGATCGGGTCAAGGCCGGAAGTCGGTTCATCGAGTATAAGGAGGTCCGGATCATTTATCATCGCCTGGGCAAGTCCTATCCTGCGCGCCATTCCCTTTGAAAATTCGCCGACCGGGCGGTTCCTTACATGGCTGAGACCGACCATTTCCAGAAGCTGTTCGCTCCTGCTCCGGCGCTCCAACGCCGAAAGATTGAAAAGCGCGCCGAAAAAATCCAAAGTCTCCATTGCGGTAAGATATTTGTAGAGGTACGACTCCTCGGGAAGATATCCTATCCTCATCTTTGTGCGCACGCTCCTCGGCGATTCCCCGAATACGGTGATCGAGCCGGCGGTAGGATAGAGAAGGCCGAGAAGCATCTTAATGGTAGTTGATTTCCCAGATCCGTTCGGACCTAGAAGACCAAGAACCTCGCCCTCATAGACTTCAAAGTCGATATCATTCACCGCCTTGGCCTTTGGACGGTTCCAGAAATCACGGAACTCCTTTGAAAGGCCGACAGCCTTGATAACAGATTCTTTTCCAGATATGGGATTCTGCAAGTGAGGATCTCCTCATGTTTTAGGGATTCTCTTTAATATCTTTAGACAAAACCAGCCTCAAATTATCTGCAAAGTGAATATAGAATCACGCAAATATGAATTTTCAGATGCCCTCTTATTTCACTTTTAGAGTAGCAACTTTTTTGACTAGGAAATATCTATCGTGTTTCTTGACTACGGAAATAAAGATTGCGGGAACTGCATCGCCATAGCGTTTCCCTTGGAGGGCGCGGGAAACATCTTCAATAGCATTGACAGGAATATCGCCAATACGGACAATAATATCACCCCTCTCAACATTTTCAATCCCAGCTGGGAGATCGCTTATAATCAGCCCCCCCTCGAAGGGATAATCAAGTGCTTTGGCAAGCTGGGTATTAAGCACCTGCAGTCCCAGGCCAAGGCGTACTTTTGCCATTTCAGCACCATCAACAAATTTTGTTTTCTCCGCTTTAAAGGAATAAATCCTTCCTTCCGCTGTTTTAAAAGACACGGAGTCGGAAACCCCGACCTTGTAGAGTATTTTGCTCAACTGTAGAAGATTATCTATTCTTTTTCCGTTGAATTCAGTAATTTGAGTTCCGGATTTCATACCAGATTTAAAAGCCGGACTGTTAGGAATGATTTCCTCTACAAAAAATTCAATCATAGCGGTCTTCTCATTCATTCTTTCTCCTGGTATTATGCCTAGGGAAACATCTCCAAAGCGTTCAGGAATCAGCCATTTTGCCAATACGCATTCAATACGTTTCAGGGGGATTGCAAAACCAATTCCCTGGGCTTCCTTGAAAATCGCAACATTAACACCTATCATTTCAGCATTGATATTTATAAGAGGACCACCGCTGTTCCCCGGATTTATTGCAGCATCGGTCTGCAATATGTCTGAAAAAATAATGTTCCCTTCATAGACCGCCTTTCTTTTGACCGCGCTGAGAATCCCCTGTGAAATACTGTGGCCTAATCCGAATGGATTTCCCAGTGCCACAACCGTCTCACCAAGCATGAGATCATCCGGTCTGGCAAACTTCATAATCTTGAGATTTGCAGATTCCGGTAGTCCTTCAATCTTGATTAGGGCAAGATCGTTGACATCATCGCTGGCGATTTCCTTTGCAAAGTACTGGGCACCGTTTTCCAGAGTAACTGTTATTTTGGAAGCCCTGTGGACAACGTGGGAATTAGTCAGTACAAGTCCGTTGGAATCGATGATGCTGCCACTGCCAAGTGAAGTGTTCCTGGATTCTCCTTGCTCCGTAAAATAATCGCGGAAGAGTCCCTCGAACGGATCCGCCCTCCAGGGAGAGAATGACGTGCTTACAATCCGTTCAGTACCAATATTGACTACGGACGGCATGACCTCTGAGACTGCTTTTACCACTGGAGTTTCACGGGGGCCTTTCTCCGCTGAATTCGCAGACGGCAATACGAATAAACCACTCAAACAACATATCAGACATATGAGTTTCATAAAAAACATTAAACCTTATTTAGAGTATTAAAACTCTTTCTACAAATGAGTCAGTTTCGCCTGCCCCTTTGTAATTAAGGAGGAATCCGGCACTGGAGCGTCGTGGAAAGCGTATACCGTCTTCGAGCACCTGTTTGGCCTTTAGTGGATTGCAGTCATAACGGCATGAATTGGCAAAATCGATGCCTTTTCCCTTTGAAGATACAGACGCCAATCACGTCGAATTTCCTCGCCTTGAGGGCATCTTCAAGCTACTTTCCTGCTTTCTCCGGCTCTCCCGTTCATATATACTATATTCATAATCCTTCATTCTTTTCCTTACAACTGCTTTTCAATAGGCGTAGCGCGTTGAAGATCACCAGCAGGGATGCGCCCGTGTCGGCTGCAATAGCCATCCACAGTGTTGCAATCTGCATCAAGGCCAGCACCATGAACCCGGCTTTCACGCTCAAGGCAAACATAATGTTTTGCCGGATAATGTACAAGGTACGCCGCGCATGCTGTACCAACCAGGGAAGATGTGACAGGTCATCGGACATGAGGGCAATGTCAGCCGTTTCAATCGCAGCATCGGTTCCGGCGGCACCCATCGCAATTCCGATGGTGGCCGTGGCAAGAGCCGGTGCATCGTTGATTCCATCACCTACCATTGCGACAGACCCGTGTTTCTGCGCGATCTCCTGAATCGCCTGCATCTTGTCTTCGGGCAGCAGTTCCGCACGCACTTCATCTATGCCGCCAATCGCATGGCCTACCGCTTCCGCCGTGCCTCGGTTGTCCCCTGTCAGCATTACTACGTGCAATATTCCCGCTACCTTCAGCTGGCGGATCAGGTCTGGCGCTTCGGGGCGTATGGAATCGGCCACGCTGATAAGCCCGCAGACATGTCGGTCATTCCCCACAGCAATAACGGAATGTCCTGCGTCTTCCATACGTTGCGCATGTTCGTGGACTTCTGACTCCTCGATGCCTTTTTCATGCAAAAGCCGGTGGCTTCCCACCCAGAAAAGGCGACCATCAATCATCGCTTCGGCACCGCGGCCTTTGAGGGCACGGAAGTCATGAGCCACCAATGGGGTAATCTTCCCCATATGATGGGCCTTTCTCAATACAGCCTTTGCCAGCGGATGCTCGCTGTGCGTCTCCAGCGCTGCAGCACGGGCAAGAAGTTCGTCTTGGGTGTGGCCGTTAAAAGGCACGATCATCTGTATCTCCGGGAGTCCCGTAGTTAGAGTGCCGGTCTTGTCCAAGGCAAAAACGCGCACACGACCAACCGCCTCAAGGAACGCACCTCCCTTGATCAACACGCCTACCTTGGATGCCGCAGTGAGGGCCGCCACAATGCTGACTGGTGTTGAAATCACAAGTGCGCAGGGACAGGCGATAACCAGCATGACCAGCGCCTCGTAGAACCAGCGGTTCCATTCACCCCCGAACATGGGTGGGACGATAGCCACCAGCATGGCTATAACAATCACGGCCGGCGTATAATAGCGTGCAAATTTCTCCACCCATTGCTCGATCGGCGCGCGGCGTGACTGTGACTCTTCCACCATGCGGATGATTCGCGCAAGCGTGGTGTCGGCGGCGGGCTTAGTGACTCTAAACTCAATAGATCCATGCTCATTGATCGTTCCGGCGAACAGCTCATCCCCTTCCTTTTTGACAACCGACATGGATTCACCAGTGATAGGTGCCTGGTTTACTGCAGTTCGGCCTTTGGTAACGACTCCGTCCAGTGGTATTCGTTCGCCGGGGCGCACTATGACCGTTGAGCCTACGAGGACTTCCCCGACCGGTTTTTCCTCGATGTCCCCGTGATGGGGGCAGATGTAGCGCGCCATCGGAGGTGACAGTCTTACCAGAGCGTGAATCGCTCTGCGGGCGCGGCTCACGCTCCACGATTCCAGCAGTTGGGACAGAGCAAAGAGAAAAGCCACAGTACCAGCTTCAAACCATTGGCCAATGATCATCGCGCCTATTACTGCAATAGTCATCAGCAGATTCATGTCCGCCCGAAATCGCAGCAAGGACATCCAGGCCTTTGGAAAAACAAACCAACCCCCGGTCACAACCGCTGCTACGTAGAAGAGTATGACTGGTAAAGGAAATCCGTGTCGCGCCATACCCTCGCCGCTGATCAACGCATGAATAAGGCCTCCATGCAGAAAAGCATGAGTTATAAAGCCCATGCTCAGCAAAGCAACGGAACTCCAGCACATCACTGTTCGTCCGCGTATTTGCCACCAAGATGCCTTGACAACTCCGTCAGGTTGCTTCTCATCAAGAGACTCGCCCTTCAGTCCTGCCTCCTGTATTGCGTTCCTGATAGCGTCCTTGTCGACTAAGCTGGCGTCATACTGGACAGTCATAGTTCCATCAATAAGGTTGAAGTCGAGGCTGGAGACACCGGCCAGTTTGCCCACCGTTCCCCTGAGCGCGTTGACTTCCTCCACGCAATCCATTCCTATGATCTTGAATTTTCCATTTGTGTTCATAATTTGTTTCATTCGGCTGCGCTAATACAAAAACACATACATCCTAAACTTTCTATTGGGGCTATCTATATTCGCAATATTCTTCCTGTTCTTATCCGGTACAATACCTCTCTATGATGACTGTTGCACATCATTGTCGAGTTTGATAAGATTCCCGTAATGCGTCAATTAACAAATATTTCGACATTTTCCTTCTTCTTCTCGGCCTCAATCAGATTCCGAACAACCTCAGAAGTCTTTATATTCTTCATGTCTTCGGAGATGGAGATTTGCGCATCCCTCAGTGAAACCGTTTCGGCATTGTTTTTTTCAGAAACCTTGATTATGTGGTATCCAAACTTGCTTTCAACGACATCGCTCAAATCGCCCGGCTTGAGGGAGAACGCAGCCTTTTCGAATTCTGCGACCATATTGCCTCTTGCAAATGTCCCAAGATCGCCGCCATTTGCCTTGCTGGGGCAGGAGCTGTTTTCAGATGCGAGTTTCGCAAAATCTTCACCGTTCTTGAGCTTGGCAAGTATTTCCTGGGCCTTTTTAAGGGCTTTCTGCTTCTGTTCATCTGCTGTTTTTTTCTTTTCCTCGTCTGACATGGACTTGGCTTTATCAGCGTCTAATTCTTCAGGTGTTATGAGGATATGGGAGGCGCGCACAGACTCGGGCCTCTTGAAACGATCCTGGTTTTCCTTGTAGAATTTTTCGACATCAGCATCGGAGATTTTTATGTCGCTGCTTACTTTTTCCTCGATCCATTTCTGGATTGTGAGGCTGATTCCGATCCTTTTCTTAACGGTTTCCTCAGTCATCCCCTGTTTTGCCATCATCTCGGCAAGTTGTTCCGAAGGGATTTTGGCTGACATTTTCTTGAATTCCTCTTCCGTCCTTGCCATATCAGGCTTGTAGCCGTTTTCCTCCGCGAGCTTGGTTAGCATCTTCGTTGAGATCATGCCGTTGATTCCGCCTATGACTTCCTTCTTCCAGGTTTCAGGAGGAATACTGTCTAACTGTCCATTTCCCTTCATCATAGAGATTATTGGTTTGAACTCGGCCTCGATGTCAGCCTTTGTTATCTTTTCATCCCCTATTTTGGCGACAATTTCAGGGAGGAATGCCAGAGGCTCGGTATTCGTTTTCTCCGGTGCGCCCTCATCGGGCTTGAAAAATGTTTCCGATTTCAGCCTGGGGGCCGGAGTTCTTTTCGAATCTTTTTCTTCGGCATTCACAATGTTGAACGAGGAGAAAGAGAATAACAATGCAGTTAAAAGATACAGTTCCCTTTTCACGATGATCCATCCTTTTGCTTAAAGTTTAAAAACTATCAATATAGACAGCTTGCAAACCAATATGTTCCATACTATCGAGACCGAAAAAGGATAATATGAGATATTGGTGGAATTCATGCTCATGACAGCATTATTTCCTCTTTTATCGGCCAGTTGCTCTGTTTTCTTAGTTGATTTCCTCCGTGCAGTCAATGCCTTTTATCTTGAACCTTGCTGTAATCCGTATAAAACTGACTCCGTTCAGCTGCAATGTCATCTGCCCAATTAAAATACTTACTCAATCAACCGAGACGATGCTATTTGCAGTACCAAAGACATTCTGCACGGATTTGGCCTCAGGATCTTCAAGCCATTTTCCGTCAACAACGAATTTGTACTGATATTCACCAGGCTTAAGTCTTAGAATTGCATGGAAACAGCTCTTTAGCCTTGTCATTGGCATCAGCGCCCAATTGTTGAAGGTTCCTGCAAGAAATACTTTCTGCGCATCTTCCTTGGCTGGGCAGATGAAAATTTTGCTCCTGATCGTATCCTGGTTCAATGATAGTTGTTTTTCTTTCTCTATCTGATGCTTTTCTTTCATTAGATTCCTTTCTGCAATGTTATATTCTTCCTCAATATTATATGATGAAGAAAATTTATTAATGCCGATTGCTTCATTTCCCCTTGCGAGAAAAACTATAACCTCCGTTTCCCTCCTGGATGTCATGTATTATTCTAAGAACGCTGCGACCCACAGTGGCAGAAGGAATGCTCCCATACCGTCTGCAGTTCACTGTGGAAACGCGGCTGTCTCATTCTCCGGTGCGGATTAGTCTTTCCACTCTTTTATCCGCTCTGAGAGAACAGTGATGAGCGTGCTGGTCTTGAGAAGGACCACTACAGCGCCGATGGCAACAAGCAAAGTTCCAATGCTATTGAGTATTTCCGAAATGTTCGACATGATATATTCTCCTTTTACAAAGTTCAGTTTTGTTTCTTTTCTGTCTCACTGTTGCGCTTGCCTCCAAGAGCCTTCGAAAGCGCATCTATCAATCCTCCTGCCCGGAGCAGAACCAAAAGCATCCCGACCGAAACTATCAGGGTTGCTATGCTGATTAGAATCGCTCCAACTTTATCCATTAACATCACCCCCTTCCGGATTTACGTGTTTCTGGACTTTTGACTGTTTCTTGATTCGAACAAGCAAAATGTACGTCCGCACCAGCACTATCACCGCGATGGCTGCTGCAAGCACGGAGAAACAGATAGAAAGCGTTCGTAGAATCTGGATCATCGTAATGCCATCCTATTGGCGGTTGAAGAACTTTAGGTTGACCTTGCTCTTCCCCTTGGTTTCCTCCCCTAATACATACTTGCTCACGCGAGGGAGCACCGTTTCCATCGTTTCCAGGTAAAGGCGATAGCGTGTTACATCTTCCGAGTAAATCTTGACGTCCTTCTGGTACTCGGTCAACATCGACTCGAAGCGCATCGCGTCACCCTTTGCCCGATTGACGACTTCGGTACGATAACCCTCCGCTTCACTGACCCGCTCCCGCGCCTTTCCTCTGGCTTCGGGGATTACGCTGTTGCTATATCCTTTTGCTTGATTAATGGACTGTTCCTTGTCCACCCGGGCCGTTATCACGTCGCGAAAAGCGTCGGCCACCTCAGTAGGTGGGACAATGCCCTTGATGTTGAATCCGGTTATCTGGAGTCCGCTGTCGTATAAGTCCAGTACTTTCTGCGCCTTCCAGAGTATTTTTCCTTGGGCCGCCACCTTTTCAGTGGTCAGGATATCATCCACCCCGACTTGGCCAATGAGTTCCACCAGGGCCGCCACTACGGCGTTGTGCAATAATCGTTCCTCGCTGAAGTTAACGCTATAGAGGTATCGCGCCGCGTCCTTGACCTTGTACTGGACGACCGCCTCTACGTTGATCAAGTTCTCGTCCCCTGTCAGGAGTTGGATTTTCTCAGGCATGAAGGAAGCGTGCCTATGCTCCGGCAGCAACATCCCGATCTCTGCACGGCGCACCTCGCCGACCGTCACAACCTCGACGGATTCAATTGGCCGGGGCAATCGATAGTGCGCACCTGGCTCAGTAGTGCGAATGACCTGTCCGAAGCGGCGGACAACGCCCTGTTCGCCTGGCTTGACAATATAGAAGCCGGTCATGCCGTAGATACATAGAATCCCCAGCAGAACCGATGGCAGCACGATCCCGAGGTGGAGGTGCCGGAACGCTTCCGTAATGTCGTCCAGCGGATTTCCGGGTTGTTCATTCATTTTACACCATCCTTCTCCTTCATTGAGGTTTCAGGCTTTGCGGCGGACTGTTGTTTTTGTCCGAGGAACCGCAGAAGGTCGGAATCGGCTGGGAACACAACCGTGGTCTTGTCGTCGATGATTTTGTCGTACACCGCCAGAGTTCGTACAAACTTGTAGAACTCAGGATCTTTCTGGAATGCCTGGGCATAGACGCGGATCGACTCCGCATCACCTTCTCCACGGAGTATCTCGGCATTCTTATATGCCTGGGAAAGAATCTGCTTTTCCTCCTTCTTGGCCTCGGCGCGGAGCTTTGCAGCCTCCTCGCTGCCCTCGGATCTGTACTTGCGGGCGATCTGTTCGCGTTCCGCTTTCATCCGACCGAACACGGAAAGCCTGTTCTTTTCCGGGAAGTTCAGAGTCCGCAGCTCGACATTGACGACCTCGATCCCGTACTCGGCGGCCTTCCTGTTGCATTCCAGTGTAACCTGGGTCAGCATGTCGTGCAGTTTCATCTGTGCTGCATTTGTGTTTACCAGGTCGCTCAGGTCGAAACGCCCGAACTGCATACCGAGCGTGGAGCTGAATACGTCCGAAAGCCTTCCCTCCGCACCGACCTTGTCTTTGACCGCTTTCATAAACTCCAGCGGGTCCTTGATCTTCCATGAGCCGTAAAAGTCCGTGAGAACGCTTTTCTTGTCCTTGGTAAGGAACTCAACCTGTCCTGCCTCATAGATCTGCATGCGGTTGTCGTAGCGCTGCACGGTCTGGATCGGTTCAGGCAGTTTCCAGTAAAGCCCTGGCTTCAGTATCGTCTGCACAACTCTTCCAAACTGGGTGACAACTGCATACTCCGTCGTGTCGACGACGAACATGACGAGATTGCTTACAACGAGAACCACCGTAAGGAATCCAAGTATCACCACCCATTTCACCCATCCGTACCTTGTCGTCATAGTCATATTCTCCTTAAATTTCTGTTTGAATTTATATATTATTTCTTTATAAATGGGGCTTCCGCATATGGTCCCGTGAACCACAGGTCAGTCCCATCAATTTCCGTGCCTGCTCCCATCAGGCACTTCTTTACGCCCGGAAGCACCTTCTCCATCGCTTCAAGATACAGACGAGTCCGGGTAATCTCACGCGCCTGCGCATATTCTTCGGTCCTCTTCAGGAAACGTGTCGCTTCTCCTTCTGCGCTGTCGATTTTCTCTGTCTTGTACGCAGCTGCCGAGAGAAGATTCTCCGCCGCCTCTCCCCTGGCTTTCGGAACCAGTGCATTGTAGAAGGAATGCCCCTCGTTGATGTAGGTGATCCGGTCTTCCCGGGCACTGGCGACGTCCTGGAAGGCGGCCTTGACTTCGTCAGGCGGAGCGAGGTAGCGAATGAGGACGCCTGTCACTTCCAGTCCGACCCGGTTGCTGTCTAATTCTATGCTGATCGCCTGTTGGGTTTCCTCCTGGAGCTTACTCCTTCCCTCGGCAAGAAGAAGATCGATAGCGTTGCGTCCGACCACTGAGCGGACGCTCGATTCGGCCGCGTTCCTTACGACCTGTTCCGGATCAGTGACGTTGAGGAGGAACAGGGCCGCGTCCTTGACCCGGTAGTGTACCGTAATGGCGACTTCGATGAGGTTCTCATCACCAGTCAACAGTAACTTTTGATCTGTGGTTACAAGCTGCACGCGTGCGGCAGGTACGATGTCAACACGCTCCACCGGATATGGCCAGCGGTAATGAAGTCCAGGCACCGCCGCTACGCTGGAAATCCTGCCAAATTGCCGTACGACGGCCTGCTCGCCGGGACGCACGGAATAGAGGCCTGAGGCGAAATAACCTGCCACGAGCAACAAACCGACAGTTACAAGCCAGCCGATCCTGCTATGTCCATGTTCGAATCCTTCGTCAGGCACCACATCGGCATTAGACCGCATCGCCTTCACGTTTACCATGAGGATCTCGAGGGAAGCCACAAAGATAAAGATTACAACGATCGTTGCGGCGACCTTGTCCAACCCAGTCATTCCAAAGATCGAACCAGTAAGTCCGATGAGGACGGCGCTGGAGCAGAGCATGTCCATCCGCGCGTGATAGCCGGCGGCGATCAGGCTCGGGGACTTCTCCTGATTTCCGACATATAGCAGATAGCGTCCCATGAAATAGGTGATGCAAACTCCAAGGAATGCCCCCAACGAGGCCCATGCCACGTACCGCAATTCTATCGCCTCGCCGGCAATCGCCTCATAGAAGAGTTCAAATCCCATATACGAAATAAACAAAGCCACGATTATGGCGACGATGTTCTCCGTGCGACCGATGAGCCACTTGTAGCGCTCGTCCTGCCGGGTTGCAAAAAGCAGGCCCAGATAGACGATTCCCATCACCACCAAGTCAGCGACCGAATGCCAGGCATTGGCCTTCAGCGCAATGCTCCCGGAAACAAAAGCCAGGATAAACCGCAACGCGATTAGAATGCCGTTCGCGCCAAGGGTTATGAGTACCGTCTGCTGTTTTCTATTCATGTGAGTGTCTCCATAATATTCACGTGCGTACCTCCTTAATATTCATTTGCGTGTATTCTCAGTGATTATGTCGTGATTCCTTCTGCAAGCGGGGCTCGCCGCTATGCCCTTTAGATTCGGCAGAGAATAACCGGCTCAGGACAGAGTCCCTGATGACCAGCTCCGATTTCTCCATGAGCTCGTTCTCCATCTGGAGCGTACGTTCTTCGTGCCGGGAAGCATTCAGATATTTGACGATATTCGGTTTTGCCTCATCCAATGTCTGTGGACGGGCATCCTCTCTCTCGCGGAGTTTCACGATCATGTAATAGTTCTGAAACTCGAAGAAATTACTTGTTTCACCTGGTTTGAGGGCGAATACATACTCATGGAAACCGTGCTCGGCATATTCCGCGAGACGGCTCGCCCCTTCATAGATCCACTGGTCAATCTCGCCCCCCTGTGATGCGCTCCAATCATCTGAGAATTTCTTGGCGACGGTGGCAAAATCCGTCCCTGACCGCAAGCTGTCCTGGGCCTTCTCAATAGTTTCCTTGGCTTTTTTACGCTCGTCATCGCTGGAACCGATGGTGACACGGATAAAGCTTACCTTCGCCTTGGTCGGTTCTTGCAGGAGTTCCTTGTTCTTTTCGTAGAACTCCTTGACCTCATTGTCGGGAATAGATATTTTTTCGTCGACTTCCTCCTTGTGCAACATCTGTTCCAGCGCGTTTCTTTTAGCATCCTCGCGATATTCTTTTTCCTGTTTGTCCTGCACCTGGTCCTCTCCCTTTTCCATCAGCAGTTCCTTGACGACCATCTGATCAAGGAGATTCTTCTTGGCATCGAACGAGGCAAATTGCGTCTTGTACTCAGCCGGAAGCTCATCGAATTCCCGCATGAACTCCTGCACCGTGAAGCGTTTGCCATGCACTGAGAAAAGCGCTTCGTACTTGTTCTCTTCCATTTTTGCACGTTCCTTCTTCAGATAAACCTTCGACTTGACGTCTCCGCGCACGGTGTCAAGAGTCCTTTGCCCGGAGCCGACAAGATCCGCGATACGGGCAATGCAAAGGGTCTCGCCATCCTTGAAAACCGGGGTCACTTCTCCGCGCTGATAGCGAAACACCGTTTCCAGGAATTTGGCGCTTTTGCTGGAGGTCTTACCCTTTTCAAGATATTCCGTTGTCGAGGCCGTCACACCCAGTTCCTCCGCAACCTTCCCGAACTCGCCTCCGGCACGAACCTTGGACAGCGCCTTCTCGGCCTTTTCGCGGGCAACCTTCTCATTCCCTCCGATCTGGAATGTCATGTACTGGGCGCTGACCGCTTCGGCTCGAACGTATTCCTTGAGGTTTTCTTCATAGTAGTTCCTGATCTCGGCATCCGTGGGTTCTGGTATCTTAAGCAGTTCATAGTTTCTTTCGATCACGGCGTTCTTTTTAAGTTCCTCGATATACTTTGGGATGTAGTCAGCCTGCTTCTGGGCGATCAATAGCTTCTCAATCTCCTTCTCCACGTCTGCAAACTGACGGTTCTGGTACTCTTCCTTATGGCTCTCGTAGTACTGCTGCATTTCCAAACGGTCGGGTTTGAGCTGTTCGGAGTGCATCTTTCCGCTAAGAGAACCGAGGTTGATCTCCTCCACCAGATGTTTGAGCCGATGAGTCACGTCCTCGCGCGCCAGCATGCCCTTCTCTCGAATCCATCTGTCAGTCATCTTGTCTATTATCAGGTAGCGTAGCAGGAGGCGATAGGAGTCTGCAGAGTCCAGGGGATGTGTCTCGCATTTCTCTGACGGATCACACTTGCCGTGTTCATAGTTATGCTTTTCGCAGACTTCATGTTGCCCGTATCTCAATGTCATCTTGTTGATGTAGGTCCGGAGTTCCTGGGCAGTGATTTCCCCGCCGGCATATGTGGCGACCACGTCATCACCCAATTGCCGACCTGATGCCGTTTGGCCTATGTCCTCGTTCTTTTTGAATTTCCAGGAGAAAAAGACCAGGAAACCAGTCAAAGCAATAACGCCAGCGAGAATTCCTGCAATTTTTACATAATCCTTCATTCGGATGCTCTTTTCTTGTTTGGTGTTTGTGACATGGTTCCCCCTACACTTCGCCGCGAAAATGCGCAGGCCTGACCTTGAGAAATATTGTTAAAACTGTAAACACGCATAGAATTTCAACTTGTGAATTATTCGTTAAAGTTTAGAATGCCGAGAACAGACAGGAAAACTCCGTCAAGCGACCGATCACGACCGTTCAAAAACAAGAATGAAACGGACCGATTGGTGCATAATGGGAGGAGATTCAGGCAATAGGAGGTCGAAAGATATCTGTGGCAAGAGGGGGTTTTACATCTTGATTCATACTGGAAATAATATCTTCAGGCAACAAATTCACAGTTGGCTCTCGCAAAGATTGCTGATGAACAACATTGACATGGCAGGGACATACACATTTAGTCACCGGTTGAGAAGCGACAGCCGCATTATCTATACCGCAGAAACCTTGTTCAACGGCAAATATGGTGAAGGCGACGATGATCAGCACTGCGAAGAATGCCTTTCCAAAGCAATGAAACATTCCCGTGCATATAAATTTTAAGCTATGTGTTAATATTGTCATATGTATGCTAAGACACCGCAGAATGCGAAAAGTTCCCTGAATTATAATTTTTTACAGATTTTAAATTTAAGTTCCCTATCGTTTTGATAAACAATTCGACAGCCATAATTAAGGTTTGTTCCATTTGTTGCAAAAATAATCTGCTTATTTCTTAAAACATAAAATATCTTGAAATTTAATCAGGCTTCAAAATGTGATCCTTTATAGGGATATTCTTATGGGAACCTCTAAAAATTCGCATTTGGCGCGTTGCGAAAGATTTTGGAATTTAAAAAGAATTTCCGAATGGAGGCGTATCCAGGGCGATACGCCGAATGAGGACAATTCCTTTTTAAAGCCAAAAGATTCGCAACCCTTCGGGCAACAGCATCTTATGGGTTCTGGCTGCGTCAGGAACCCGCTTACATACCGCTACGGGTATGCTCGCGGATTTCTTCCTCGCCATCTCCCCATAATCTGCTGTTGCGCGCCATATGCCAATTTTTAGAGGTTCCCTTATGTGTAAGATTTTCGAGGGTATTAAAAAAAGAATGAGCTCTGCAGGGGTGAACTCCTCAACGGAAATGGCATAGAATGCAGTTTCTGTCATAACGTGATCAGCCTCTTGAACTCCACCTACTACTTCATCATCCGGGCGAAGTTCATGAATTTCTGTTTATCCGTCTTGCTCATCCTGCCGTAGAGATCGAACAACCTTACAAGTTCCCTGGCCTTGTTCTTCTTCATGTAGGTTGCGATTCCATCAAAATCAGAATTCGGTTCATAACTGTCAATGTCCAGTCCGGTATCCTGGGCGAGCTTCAGTATCGCCGGTATGGTTTCCGCACCCGGGTTCCTCGTGTGGTTGAGCCAGTTGGAAATCGACTGCTGGCTTACTTCGAGTTTCACCGCCATATCCGCCTGCGGCAGGAAGGCGGTCTCCAGTATGTCCCGGACCATTGCAGGCCAATTGTATTTCTGCTGAGTCATTCTGTACCCCCATTATGTTGTCAGATTGATAATCTACCCGTGCATGGAATGATGACAAGGACAGTGAAACTCAAATCTTCTCCGGGGTTTTGCATTCCTTGCATTCGCATTCCCCCGTTGCGCCGTCACAATACCAGTAGCTCGCAGTTTTCTTGCCACAGTGGATGCACGTTCCCTCCCTGGGCACAACCGGGGCCGGACGAGTTGGTTCCTGTGATGAATACCTGGGTTGCTCCCTATTTCTGGATTCCAGTTCCTTACTTCTTGCATCCAACTCAGCAATCTCATCTTTCCTCTCCATTAGAAAAGCAGACTCCAAACTGTTCCAATAAATCAACTTCCATGTAGGCTCCCTATCATTATTAATAAACTATTCGACATCCATAAATCAGGTTTGTTCCATTTTTTACAAAATTTTTCACTGCCATCCTCTAAGAGTTGAAAACTGACGGTTTTTGTTCTTGTTTTGAGTTCAACTCCCTATTGTTTTCCAAACTACCCATTTTTTATTTCCCCTGTATTTTGAGTTAAAGTGATTTTCATTTTCATATCGGGGCGAACCCCGGCAAATAGCTTTGCTCAGGAGCGGCGCGAAGCCTTATAGTGCCTCCTGCTGTCCCATAGCATTCGAGGACGCTGAACATGTTGAGGCAGCTCCAGAGAACACCTCTCAACATTGTAAACAATCTGAAAAATGAATGTCCCCATTTGCTTTGAAAAGCTATAAACCGCAAAAGAATATATGTAAGCAGTGCTGTCCAGATTTGCCATTTGACGGCGTTCTCGTTGTAGCCGATAAAGTCGGCGATTTGGAATGTCTGTTTGAGTTCCTTGAAGAACACTTCAATGCCCCAGCGGGACCTGTACAAATCAGTAACTGAGCTTGCCGCCCAAGTAAAATTATTGGTGATGAAAGTCATCCTTTTCTCTTTGCCATTAATTTCCACCCAGGCCTCCACAAGGCGCAGCTTCTCCGGATAGTTTTCCCTTGCGTTCTTGCATGTCAGGACAATGACTTCATCCCGTATGATTTTACCCTTTGCCTTTTTATGCTGTCCCACACCCACAGTCTTGTACTTCATATTGGCCTTGCTGCGGCTCACCCAGGAGATTCCGCGCTCCGTCATGGAATGAAGGTGCTTGTAGTCAATATATGCCTTGTCGAAAACCACGATCTCCCCTGACTTCACATCCGCGCAAAGCTCCTTCGCCTCCGTCGAATCATGCGTTCCCGCCGTTTTGACTATGACAACTTTCGGCATAAATTCCTTGTCTCTAATACGAGTCAGTCCGACTACCACGGCACCATACCCCCTCCCCGCCTTTTCGGCTTCTCGGGGGCTTCTATACGGAGCACCGCGGTTCTCCCAAGTTCCAATATAGACCGTTCGTCCACCCACTACGGACTTAGACCCCGGCACGCCGGTTCCGCGCTCACCATGTCGCGCGTACCGATACTGGCTTCCAGAACATGAAATCCTTGACCCAATGCGACAAAAGGAGATTTCGGGGCTCAATACCTTCACTTGCGTTGTGGCTGATGTAACACCTTTCCCAAGGCTTCGCATAATTAGTTGCCCTCTCATACGCCCGGGTTAGTTCCGGGCTGGTAGTTAGCCTTTGCCCGTGTTGGATTTGCCAACTGATTTATATTGGCTGTGCTTGGCGCACTCATGTAAATCCCTTTAATGGTTTTTAAAACATTAAGGTAATACATTAAGGAGAGGGGTGTTTTCCGCCTCAAACACTTTCTTAGACTGTCACGCTTTTCCGGGGTCTCTTTCTTAAAGTGTCACACTTTTTCATGCCCATTTACTTAAACTGTCACACCTGGCGTGTTTTCGAACGGCAATGGGCGTGGAACGGGAAAAAAGCCCAGCCTCATTATTTTCTTAAAGTGTCACACTTTTTGAGGCGGACATGTCCTGTCTCAGTATTTTCCGGGTTTTAAAACTTACGAATAGCTTCGGCAAGATGAAACAAAAACCGTTTTTCAGCGGTCTGTGTCGGTCTTATGTTTTCAAGGGCGTAATTCTTCTCCTCGGCACACAAGACATCAAATCTGTATTTTCCGAGGAGCGCCTTCGCCTTCCTGAAACAGTTCATGTTCTTATGGAGATTGACACAGCTTGAACTGAGGCACATCTCCTCATAATCATCAAGCTGGGGAAGCTGTCTTGTCCTTTCGAAAAAATCCCTTTCTGCCCTTCCGCTGTCAACCCAAGCCTTATAGAAGGACTTCTTGTTTTCCATGCATTCCTTTTCAACCCAGGACAAGAGATATCCTCTTTTATTCATCTTTATCCGTAATTTTCCGAAAAGGACTTCTACTCCGTCCAGCTGTGACAAGATGCTGTTTTTGTTTTGCGTAAACAGTTTTTTCTGCAGGGAAACATATGCCGGGGGTTTGCAACCGGACTGCTCAAGCAGCTTTGCACAGGATATGACAAAGGGGTTCCTCTCAGTCCTTTTCACCGATCTTGATGGAAGATAGGTGTAGACAGCACGTGCCAGATTGGATCTGATGCTGTTCAAGACATCAAGCCGGATATGCATCTGTTTTTCAATGGCAAGGATGAGATTGTGGAAGTCGGGATTTATTGAAACATCGCGGAGCCAGTTTGAATTCCTTTTTTTTTCAAGGCCTATTGTGCCGAGTATCGTGAAAAATCTCTCTGTTCCATCCGGAAATGTTATCTTGTGCCAGGTCTCTCTCAAATCATTGATGAGCCTCTTGATGTCCTTGACGGAGCTTCCATTATGTCTGCCGGAATATAGCAGCGCCAGCTCATTGAGCGAAAACGGAACAGGTTCCCTTATGTCCAGTGTTTTCCGTCTCATCAGATACAATATGCAGAAAAGAAGCCTTCCCTGCCTTATGTCCAATGCAGGATGCGGCCTGGCCGATGGATCAAAGGGATTGCTGACGCCGATTTCCCATATCTTGTCGTTGAGCCAGACTTTTCTCGGGCCTGTCTGGGGAATAGCTGCAAATAATGGAGCAGTCAGAAAATCACGGGGGACAAGTGCTGTTTTTTTCTCAGAAGACATCCATTTATTCGGTGTTGTCATTACCGACAATCGGTCTTACACGGTGCCTGTTCAGCAAATCAACGATTTCCTTCCTGTCATACAGGATTGATTTCCTGATTTTGACAGGATTAAGGAGACCTTGCTTCCGCCATTCAATGACAATGTTCTTGTTTATGTCGAACAGTCGTTTTATGTGGCTCTGCCTGATGAAATATGGTTCGACTTTGACATCCTTTGGAATTCCCGTCTTCATTTTATCTTTCCCTCCAGTTTTCTCTCAAGCTCCGAGCCGGTCATCAGAAGACCGGTCTTCCTGAGTTTCTTTATCAGCATGGAGACAATCAACTGCTTTTTCTTTGGGTTCATCCTGATTATTTCTATGAATTTCCTTTCGTCTTTTGTCAAAACATGCCTCCTTTCGGATTTATATTGCACTTGTGCAACCATTCAAAAAAGTGCCCCTTGTTGGTGATTGCAAAACCCAGAGATTTTTCCACAAACGGCTGAAGCTTCATTCCGCAGAGCTTGGCCTCTGATTTCACACTGGCATGAATTTTCCTGCGGATGATCACACGCGTAACATTGCTTGTTTTCTGTTTTGGCATAAAAACTCCATTTTATTATCATAAATGTTATAATATTATTATAACTGCGACTTGTCAAAGTATATTTTTGCACTAAATTTACAATAAATTTGCAATTTCATAGTTTTTGCGATACAATCCAAACTTATGAAAATAACTGAAGAAATTTTCCAGGCATTGAGAAAAGCCGTCTTTGAAGCCGGTTCACAGGCTTCATTCGCCGACGAGGCGAAGGTCAGCAAGCAGAACATCCATCGCTATCTTAAAAGAAAAGTCAATTGCATTGATGATGACAAATGGGAGAAGCTTGAACCGCTGCTTAAGCCTCATATGCCTAGGAAGGAAATAAATTTAGAAGATTTAAAGCCGGATGAGCGCATCCTCCTTGAAAAATACCGTGAACTGAACAATTTACAGAAGAAACAGCTCCTTGAAAAGGCTATGGAGGACGGGATCATCAACCGGATTCCGCATTTTAAGAGCGCGGCTGGAGAATAATTGGAACAGGGAAGAATTCTAATCATGAGCAGAAAACTGAATCCAGTACAGTGGACCTCGGAGCTGAGAAATGCTTTAGCTTCATCAAGAGTCCGCCTGAAGACAAACAAGAAGATTGCCCGGTTTCTCGGCCTCAACGAAAATCTGATTTGCAGATATCTCAGGAAGAGCGAAGGCTGGATTGAAGAGAAGACCTTCAGGAAACTATGCCAGCTTGAGGAATTCAAGGACTTGAAATACATTGCCTCAAATCCTTTGAAGCTCAAAGGCGATGAACAGCTTCTTCTGGATGTTTTCCGGGAACTTCCCGAAAATATCCAAAAGGAGCTTTTGCTAGAGTTGTCAAAATTTTTGAGGTATGCAAAAGGTAAAAGTTCCACTGTGGCAGAATTGTGTCATTTTTTGAAACCTAAAAAGGAACAATGAGGCTGAAAAAGGAACATGCGTTCAATGAAAATATCGGAGTTGCGTGTGCGTAACGCGTTGCGGGACAGGACGATGCGGTTACAAGTAAACTCGAATCCCACCCTCTCCGCCATTTTGCGATTCTCGCAAAATGGCGGGAATATCCAAATCCGAAGCAAATCTCAAAACCTCCAAGACAATACTATCAAAAGCAAGGATTTGGATATGCTGCGCATCAGCAGCAAGAGGAGGGATGAGAAATCCATGGGTCCGAGAACGTAGCGAGAAACCGTTCACCAGCACGGTAGACGAATACCTGAGGAACGTTCGGAGGCCGTTGAACATGCAATTTGTACCGAATGCCACCGCCCTGAGATAGAGCATGGTTATTCTTCAATTATTTGGTGTACTGCCTTTCTTTTCCTGAACCGGCCCTAGTCCTATGAAACTGTTCTTTTCCACCTCTGCGAACTTGTCGCTTTTCATGAACTCCAGGATTGTCTTTGAAGGCACCACTGTACATAATCCGGTATTTTCTTCAAAGATTATTCTTGGCCGTTTCGTCTGTGAGCTGATCGCGACATCCTGATATGGCAGATATCCTGTCACCAATCCTATCAATTTGTTTTCCTGCAGCACGTCAGTTTTGATATTTTTCCCGAGGGGAATAATTGGGACATAAACTACAGGTCCGCCACTATTTCCCGGAAAAATAAATGAGTCAACAAGAAAAGGATCAACCAATGATACTATTCCTTGCCTGACAATTGGAGTTGAGTATATTTCCGATCTCAATCCAAGAGGGAACCCTATTACATAAACATTGGCGCCAACATCCGGATCGCTGTTCAAGATTGAATTAAACGGGATTCTGGCTATATCATCCTCATCCTTACCCATTATCAACCGTGCGGCAATATCAACCGTGCCTGAAAATACCCATCCGGTCTTAGCCAATGACAACACCTGGGTCTCGGAGACAGTATCGCTATCCTTTCCTTTCCTATTAAGGCGGTAGACAAGATTTTCCCTGACTTTTTTAGTCTGCTCATCATAAACAACATGCTTGGCAGTAAAAAGTGCAGTGTGGTTTTGCGGCGTCTGAACAAGGAATCCCGTTCCCTGGGGCAAATAAACAGTTTCCTTGTCAGTCTTGGATTCCACCTCGATAGAAATCAACACCTTTAGCCAGTTGCTGTCAAAGTACGAGGTCTTCTCCTGGGCATAAGCCGTTGAGCCAATCGTCATTAATATGAGTGCAAGAACTCGGAGCGTTCTCATTATATAACTCCATTATTTGCTCAGTTTTTTATCTTCTTTTTTACTTCCCGCACTAAATTATGATGTCGTCCATAGTGCAATTTGACAGAAGCCCCCCTGGTAAATTCTGTTGCTTCAAGAATCGGCCTGACAATGTCAAAAATATTGTCGGCATCGGGGCCGTACATATGCAGATATACGTCGGAACGGTCCTGCACTACGTCGTTCCGGTCAAACTCTCCTGCCTTTGCCTTGGAAATTGAATTTTCAAGCATATCATGAAGATCAAACAGTCGCTTGACATCCTTGCTCCCATATTGAAAATGAACGACAACTTCATGTTCAGGCTCTTTTAGCTTTGGAGAAGGTTTCCTTGCAGATGAAACTGATGAAATCCCTGTTTTTCCCCTGCAGTCTATCTTGCCCTGGGAAGGGTTTGGGTTCCCGGAGGCAACTTCTTCATAATTATTCCTTATTATTTTCATAATTCATATATCCCCTGCCCTGTTACCGTCTCTTCACATTGTTCATTGCATATGTCTTGTCAATTTCTATTCCAGAAATGTAGAATTTATTTCCGGAAGGAACCATATATATGATTGCCGCCTCGGTTCCTTTCAGACAAGTCGCCTTCAGTACAAGGCTTTTATTGCCATCATTGCTGCTTACTACGACGCTTGAAGCCGGAACGCCTTTGAAGGGAGGGAGCAGATCAGCCGCGTTTTTCTTCAGGTGCTCGGCCTTTTCAGGATTGAAACAATCCTGCTCCGAGAAATTCCCGCAGAGGAAGCTGTTGACGAAGCTCTCGGCTTTTTTAATATCCGGTTCCTCTGCATAGGAAATTGCGAAGCCAGGATACGATACATAAACATACTGATACAGGCTGCAGCAGAGGAAAATAAAGGTTGCAGACAGAAAGATATAAATGGCCTTTGTATCCGAAATCAAGTAGTACGGGGTATTATGACTGGAAGATTTGACAGTCCTATCCTTTCCTGCGAGCGTCGATTCTATTGAATTGCCCATATGCTGGCTTGATCTCATACTGCCGGCCTTATACTTCCACCATGAAGCATTCTGCACGATATTTTTCATGTTCATTATTTCATCAAGTCTATTCATACCCTCTCCAATTCCCATACAGGATACTTAGTCGTCCAAAGCATTTTGCCCGGGACCTTTCAGTCGATCGTGAACAAGCGGCATCCGGTTAGAAGACATACCGAAAGGACAGCTAAAGACAGAAGGCTCCACGTCACCAGCCTAGTGAGCATGCCCTTCCTCCAGGAATGTTCGTTATCAGTTGTACACCTGTTGATTTCGAATGTGTTTTTGCCAGTCATAATATTCCTCCATGCATTTTGTGTTTTTCAACGCCTTTTATGTGAGTATTATAGGTCGTGGATACGCCACTGCATATGGGGTACACACCTACTTCCCAATGGGGTGAAATCCCTATGGGGATGGATTAATGGATGGCACGCCTTCGTTGAGCTGCCGCAAGTCAGGCTTGAAGAATGATTTCAGCAAGGGGAAATGAATGTCTGAATGTCGAATATCAAAGGACAAGAAGCAAATACCAAGAAGTAATCCACCGGAGGTGGACAAGCTCCAAAAACCTTACGGCTTGGTCTTAATCTTTTTTCTTCAGGACATCATTCAGCATTTCGGATGCCTTGGACATATCGAGCCAGGCTTTTTCCGAGCACATATCCTTCAGGAAACAGCAGGCAATAATGCCATAGACGACACCGAGGAGAATAATAATAAACCCCTTGGCTTCAAGACTGACGGGAAGAATGATCAGAACACCTACATGGATCATTGTGAATGCGACTGCTCCCAGCAGAAGGGCAGAAATAGCGGTCAGCACCCAGATACTGAATTTCCTGGCTATGCCGACCGCCATGATATACATCTTCAACGCCTCAATCTTGAGGCCAAGAATCAACGTCCCCTTCAAGATCCTGAGAAGGCCGGATGCCAATGAAGAAATAATTCCTTTTAGGAAATTAATCATTGCATCACTTTGCTGATCTGCGGCCGAGAATGAAACCCAGGAGGAGTGCACCGACTCCAACTCCGGCAACATAAGGCCATGGATTCTTGCGGACGTTCTGGTCGATTGCTCCGGCAATTTCCCTTGTTTTATCCAAGGCGGCGTCCTTGATGTTTGCCGCGATCTCCGCAGCTTTCTGCGTGGCAAGGGCAAGCCTCTCCTTCAAACCCTTCTCATCAAGAATGGCGCTTTTGAGGTTTTCATATCTTCCGGTTGTTGCACTAAGGAACTGATCCTTGTTTTCCTTTGCGGCGTCTTCAAGAAGCTTCAGAGCCTCATTAATTTTGTCAGCTGAAATCGCCATGGTCATTTTCCTCCATTAATATTGATTGTATTCATGTCCCCTCTAAGTCGTACTTGCAAATCCTAATCCTTTCATTTTTGTCTTGATTATCAATAAATTCACATTAATTATAGCCTATCCATATTCCATAGATATTTAACCTGCTCTTGCACGGAGTGAAATTCTCCCGGAGCTTTCTTTGTTCAGTCACCTATAGTGAACAAGCGGCATCCAGTAAGAAGGCATACCGAAAGGACAGCCAGAATCATGAGGCTCCATGTCACCAGCCTGCTGATCATGTTCTTCATTCCGTTTTGAACTTTTGAATTGCCTGTCATTTTCAATCCTCCTTTATTTAAACCTTAAATTAAATCGTCTAGAGAACCTCTGAAAATCACCAGTTGATTAAAATCATCGCCGGGGCCAAGCTGTTCGGCAGATCGCCGAACCAGCTTTTCTTATTGCGGATAATATTAATCGATTGTTTCTTCTTGTTGTCTTATCAAACTTTCATTCCTTACTGTTGAAACGGCACCTCTAAATCCGTCCCATAAGCACCAGTATGAGCAGAATCACGACAACGAGTCCAAGCCCGCCGCTCGGAAAGTAACCCCAGCTTTTGCTGTGTGGCCAGGTGGGCAATGCTCCCACGAGAATAAGAATCAAGACAATCACTAGAATCGTTCCGACATTCATATTGCTACTCCTTAATCTTCCGGCATCAGGTTTGCCGTTTAGAAATATTATAATTACAGGCCGCGAGTGCCTACTTAACGGAATTCTCGACGGCGGCTCCCGTTTTCTCCAGGGCTTCACCAGTCTTTTCGACTGCTTTGACGGTAGCGTCCTTTGTTGCCGTTCCCGCTTGTTTCATGGCTTCACCGGTCTTATCGACCGCCTTGACTGTAGCGTCCTTTGTCGCCGTTGCTGCTTGTTTCACAGCCTCACCGGTCTTCTCAGCCGCTTTATCCACTGCGGTACCTGTTTTCTCTGCAACTCCGGGTTTCTCACCACAGCCGGCCAAAGACACGGCTCCAGCAACCACCAGAACGCCCAGCACTTTTACTACGTCGATTCTCATAAGTACTCTCCTTTTTTTTATTCCTATTTTACCTCATCCCTCATCTTATTGGCTTCTTCCGGCCCATTCTTTTCTCCAGGAGCGATACCTTTTGCCGCAGCCTCTTCCCTCATTTTATTGACTTCTGCTGCATCATTTTTCTCTCCAGGAGCTATGCCCACTGCCGAAGCCTCTTCTTTTATTTTCTTAACTTCTTCCGTGTAATTTTTTTCTCCAGGCGCGGTCTTGCTTACAACTGGGTCCTTATTGACTGCGGCACCTGCCTGATTATCAAGCATCCCAGGTGATGCTTCTTTTGCTTCCTTCTCCATTTTGTCCTCGGCTTTCTGCTCTTTTATATCCTCGGCTTTCTGCTTCATCGCTTCCTTGATGGCTTTCTCGAATACTTCCGCCTTCAGTGGATCATATTTGAATTCTTTCCTGATTTCATATGGAAGATCGGTGAATGGGATGGATTTCATAATCGTCAGTTCAGGATTGTCCTGATCCTGGAAGGATATTATCAGTTCTATCGGATTGGATTCGCAAATCTTGACGTCCTTGTAAATCGTCCCCGACAAGGTTGCTATGTCACGTGAAAAAAGTGCAACAGGCAGCAATGCGAACACGAGCACAGCAAGATAAAGCTTCATTTTCCACCTCTATTCATTTCCCTTACAATAGGCCCTGTCCATCTCTCTTGCTATGGGGTAAAGCCCTACTTATCCATGGGGTGAAACCCTACCGGGGATATAAGGAAAACCGGGCTTGCGCCTGCGACACGGCAAAATCATTCAAGCCAGGCAGCTATCATCATGCCTGTAACATTTCATGGCACAGTGACGCAAACCTTTCTCTTGGGCGGCTCCGGCCCAAGCAGGAGGGCAATCCAACGGGTTTCATCTTTCGCTTCCAAGGCAATCCTCAGTAGGACAGTTAGAGGGACGGAGAGAATCATCCCCGCCGGCCCCAGGACCCAGCCCCAGATCAGCAGGGAGGCCAATACTACGAGGGGGGATAGGCCAAGCTGGGCACCCATCAGCCGGGGTTCCACAAGGTAACCGAGAACCGTATTTATGGTGAGATACCCAAGAAGCGCGAGGATTGCCGGTACCGCTCCTTGATCCACGAGAGCCAACAGCAATGCCGGTATGGCTGCAATGTAGCAACCGATGTAGGGAACGAAGTTGAATAGGAATGCGATGAATCCCCAGAGGAAAGCGTACTTGACACCGAGGATCCACAGCCAGATGCCGATCGTCACACCGACGGCTACTCCCATCAGTGTCTTGATGAGCAGATACCGACGGGCTGCGGCGCCAAACTCCCGCAGACCTGCCAGCGATTTCTCGGGATCGTCCAAAGCCGTCCGAAGCTTCCTGGGGAAACCTGACACCTCCAACAGGATGAAGACGATAGTGATCAAAACAAGAAACCCTCCAGCGATCACGCTGCTCAAACCTGCGAGCATCATACCCACGAAACCCATAACGTTCCCCAGGTCGAAATTCTGGCGCAGCGCTTCTCCCGACACATGGACCCCGTGAGCGTTCAACCAGACAATCAAGGATGCGGTCAAAGCACTCAGACTCTCCTGGTACTTCGGCAGATCTCCGAGGAAGCTGTTCACAGACAAGGCCACCAGCACTACCAGAAGGGATCCGAACGCAAGAATACCGCCAGCGGTCAGGCCAACTGACAGTTTGCTGGGAACAGCCCTGCGCTGGAGCCAGGTCAGCGGAATTGTGCAGATGGTCGCAAAGAACGCCGCCAGCAGGAAGACTACCAGCACAGAACTGGCCGCGCGCATTCCCGCGATGATGACAACTATACTCGCCACCATCACCAGGTGGGGTGCGGCACGCGGAAGATCAGTATGAAGCTTCGCGAACCTGTCTGAAATCGATGCGGATGGGATATTAGGATGCTTTGTGTCTGCCGGATTCAAGGACGCCGGTTCAGTCTCGGCTTTACTTGGGGTGGTTCGCATGATTAAATCCTTTTGGCACATACTGTTTATCAGTTGCTTTCATCTTGTTTGCTTTCATGTCAGAAGCCTGTTGACTTTCATAATCATATTGCTTCTTAATTGCATGTATCTCGTCCTGGATGGCGAAGAAAGCATCCACCACATCAGGATCAAAGTGGCTTCCTCTACCTTCCTTGACAATGGCCAGAGACTTCTCCAAGGAAAATGCTTCCTTGTAAGGTCGTTTGGAGGTCAGGGCATCGAATACATCGGCGATTGCCGTAATTCGCCCTGCAATTGGTATCTCCACACCCTTTAAACTATTTGGATAACCGCTTCCATCCCATTTCTCGTGATGACACATGGCTATAGTTTCTCCCAGCCTGATGAATTCGGCGTCCGAACCATTGAGGATTTTGGCGCCAATGACCGTATGCTGCTTCATGATCTCCCACTCTTCAGGATCAAGCTTGGTTGGTTTCATCAGTATTTTGTCGGGTATCCCTATCTTGCCCACATCATGCATGGGCGCTGCGTAAAGAATGGTTTCAACAGCACTTTCGCCCAAGCCCATGCGACGGGCAACGGCGGCGGAATAATGGCTCATGCGCTTGATATGTGCGCCCGTATCCCTGTCCTTATACTCAGAGGCTATGGACAGCCGGTAAATCGTCTCGAGCGAAGCTGCTTTTATCCTCTCAAAGGCACGCTTCAATTCCTCTGTCCTCCTGCCTACCTCTGACTCCAGTTCTTTCCGGTAATTACTCATCAGGTCGTTATAGGCCTTGACCTTCAGCAGGGACCGGACCCGGGCCAAAAGCTCTATCCTGTCAAAAGGTTTTGAAATAAAATCATCACACCCGGCTTCGATTCCCTTTACCCGGTATTCCGTTTCCCGTAATGAGGTAACCAATATGATTGGAATCAGCCGATGCATGTCATCCTGCCTGATCCTCCGGACAACTTCAAAACCATCAATGCCTGACATCATTACGTCCAGCAGAATCAGATCGATGCGTCCATCAGAAAGCTTCCCGAGTGCTTCTTCCCCGCTTGCCGCAGTAACAATGTCGTAGCCATGCGGAGCAAGATTTGCTTCGAGAAGTTTAATGATTGGAGGCTCGTTATCGACGACCAATATTACCGGTTTGTCCTTCATCTTCCATGTCCTGCGAATGTTACGTTCCAATAAATAAGCGGTGGATTATTCACGGTGCGTGAATAATCCAAGTTAGGGAACCGTCAATAGATTCTCCGTCTTATGCCGTGATGACATTAACACCAATGTCGCTGTCAGCTTGTCAAAAGATCTAATGAATTTATCGACTCCTTCGTCCTCAAGCTGCTGAGTCACTTTGTCGATGCTGATGCCCAGTTCCGGCAGCTGCTCCAGAATCCAGCCAGCTCGTTCGGCATCTTTTTCCAGGAGGGCCTTAGGATCGCCGTGGTCGCGATAGGCGTCCAAAGTTTCAACCGTAACCGTGTTGACCGTGTCCGGCCCGATCAAAGCTTCAATGTATTTGATGTCGCTGTAGTCCGGATTCTTTGTGCCGGTACTGGCCCATAGCAGCCGCTGTGCAAGGGCGCCATTGACGGCCAGCTTCTTAAACCGTTCACTGTCGAATATTTCCCTGTAGATTTGAAATGCCATCTTGGCGCTTGCGATGGCAACTTGTCCAGACATTTGCCTGGCAACATCCTCCTTGTTGCCGCCTTGCACAACAAGTTCATCCAGCAGAGGATCCACCAAGGTATCAATACGGCTTACAAAGAAGCTGGCTACCGAAGCCACCTGCTTCAAGGGCTTTCCTTTAGCTGCTCTCTCTTCAAGGCCGGCAATGAACACATCCGCCACCTGCCGATACCGCAACAAACCGAAAAGCAACGTCACGTTGATGCTGATTCCTTCGCTTATGAGCTGCTGGATGGCAGGCAGCCCTTCGAACGTGGCCGGAATCTTTATGAGGACATTCTGCCGGTCCAGCGCATTCCACAACCGGCGGGCTTCATCTATCGTACCATTGGTGTTATGAGCCAGATGGGGATTGACTTCCAAGCTGACATAGCCGTCCCTGGCCCCGGTACTCTCATAAAGCAGTCGAAATTCGGCGGCGGCGTCTTGCACATCATGCTGGCTGAGGGATTCATAGATTTCCTTGGCGCCTTTCCCCTCTTGGACCATGGTCTGAATATCTACATCGTAATCGCGGCTTTCCAAAATAGCCTTCTCAAAGATGGATGGATTCGAGGTCATCCCCCGCAATCCATCGTTCTCGATCAGGCTCCGGAGCCTTCCGCTGGTGATCAGATCTCGCCGGATGTAGTCCAGCCAGATCGACTGCCCAAGTTTCTCCAGTTGTTTCAGAGAATTGTCTTTCATGATGCGGCCTGACCCTTGACTTTGTCGAGAGCCTCTTGTGCGTTATTCTCCGCCCTGCCTATAATTGCCCGAGCGTACTTTTTGGCTTGACGTATGTTTTTTTCTCCATCTTGAATGACGCGGCCCACGTTCTGATCCAACTTGCCCTTGCTGCGAAGCTTGTCGTTGTCGGTCAGCGCTCCTACCGCTTCCTCAATGCGCCCTTTCACTACCTTTACTGACCCTTTCATGATATCCTCCTTTGTTTGGCAATATTCCTGAGTAGAATGACCTGGCGACTCCGTTACCTCTCTTCTTCTATTATATAAGGCTGCCACCCTGTCCTGCTATTTCTCCTGCTTCGTGCGGTCCTTGTCCTTTTCCTTTTCCGGCTTCTTGTAGTCTCCTATAACGCTCTTCAGCGGGCAAACTGCGAATATCGGACACTTCTTGCAGCCGGCCATCAGTGCCATTGGGCATAAAGTCATAGTAATTCTCCTGTTTAATATCATTGTGACTTCCTGCAATATTTCAGTAGCTTCTATACCCGACCCGTTACTACCAGCATGAGAAGAAGCAAGACTGCGAGTCCAAGCCCGGCGACGGTAATCCGATCACGCCGGAGGTAATCCACCCAGATGGATTTTCCCTGTAGTTCCAGAGGAATGTCTTTCAAGATCCTGTCCGCTTGTTTTCGAAATGGCAGGTGACCTGCGGGGCGCAGCCCAGACTCCCGTGCTTCATCCCAACAGGTCGTTTTTTTTACATGAAGCACATTGTTCTGGGATCCGTAGGCATTCGGAATTCGGGCCGCGCATTTCGGATCCACGCTCCAAACGCCATTGACAATGAACTTGTATTCATGTGCCCCTGGCGGAACACGCAGAACTGCTTTGTAATGTCCGCTTTCCGGATTATCCTTCATTGGATTCGCCGTCGGATTCCAGTTGTTGAACGTTCCAGCGACAAATACCTGGCTTCCCGGTTTTGCCAACAGCTTGAACCTCACTCTTCTTTGTGTGCCCACTGGCAATAGCTTCATCCTGCACTATCCTTTTCGAATTAAGCTAGGAAACGGACATCGCCGGCCGCTTGCGCGGCCGGCGATGTTTCTAATATATTGACCGTACCTTATGGAGAAACGACCTTGACCGTGCATGCTGTAGAAGCTGACTTGCCGGTTGCCGGCGTTGCTTTGACATTGACAATATAATCACCAAGAGCGGCATCCTTTGCCACTGAAATCTGGACTTTCGCTTCAGGCTTCTCGCTCGCCTTGACCATAATGTATTTTGGCGTTACGCTGATGCCATCCGCCTTGATGTCCACCTGCACATCCTGCTTGAAAGCGGCGCCCCTGTTCAGAGTAACGGCAACGGTTGCTACCTCACCCTGTTTGATTGTGCTGGACGACGGGACAGTAATGCTGAATGTTTCGTCCGCGGCAACGATTCCTCCCTGGCTGCTCGTCGAGCTCCAGCATCCTGACGCCGTGATCAAAGTCATCATCATGCAAATTGCGATTAGAGTTTTCATGTTTATTTCCTTTTCGTGTGTGTTTTTTGTTAATTGATTATCTGTTTGAGCAATGCCTTCCACCAGCTGGTGTTGCGCCTCCTTTCACCTTATGTTTTAGAAATTGTCATTTGGTATATTCAATCACTAAAACACCATAGTATCCTGTTAGACAATTCGCCATGGGGTGGATACCTACTTCGATATGGGGTGAATCCCTACTGCGATCAAGGGAGACTTATAAAACACAATAACAGGAGAGTTCATAAGGGGTCTGAGCCAATGTCAGCTCCATACGGTATCGCAGGGAATCATGCTTCTGAATATTCTTGTGGTGAAGCTCATTTTTTCTTTCCCGCCACCGGAGAGGTAATGGGTTATGGCTTTCGATATTTCACCGCAGCTTCCAAAGCGCCTGTCGGGATGCTTGTCAAGCATTTTCGCCATGACATCCTCCATCCACATGGGAATTTCAGGATTCAATTTAACCGGGGAAACAGGTTTTCTGGTCCTGAGCGCATTCACGACCCGATAAATAGTATCCTCTTCAAAAGGTCTTATTCCTGTAAACAGCTCATAGCTGAGAACGCCTAAGGAAAATATGTCGGATTTCAAATCCGGCTTTCTGCCTGCTTCAAAACTTTCCGGAGCCATGTATGCCGGAGAGCCCAGCACCTGCTCCGTCATCGTGAGCGACGACTCCGGAACATAACAGATTCCAAAATCTGTCATCTTCACAAAAAGATCGTCGGTTACGAGAATATTGTCGGGTTTGATGTCCCTGTGGAGCACACCTTGGCCATGCACGCAGTCTAGCGTCTCCGCGATCTGCAGGATTATGGAAATTTTCTGATGGATGTCCAACTTGTTCTCCCTGATGCATTCAGACAGGGACATGCCCTTTACATATTCCATGATTATATATGGATTTTCATCTGTTTTACTCAGGTTGTGCTCGATGATCCTGACAACATGTTCATTTTTTATCCTCATGAGTATTTCGGCTTCACGCGTGAACCTTTCCATCTTATTCAAATAATTATCGTCCTCATTGCAGCAACGCAGCAGTTTCATCGCATATAGCTCCCCCTTGCTCTCGACAAGAAGCACTACTCCTGAAACTCCGGAACCGAGAGATCGCACAATCCTGTATTGCGCGCCAAGATTTTTTATTATGCCTGCGTCGTGGCTTTCCGGCCTGGAACCGCTTTCCTTTTCCTTCACGGCCTTCAGGATCAGGGAATTCAGCAATTTCAGATCGAGCGGCTTAAGCAGATAATAGAATGCACCATCCTTGACAGCATTGATAGCATCGGCAAATGCAGGCTTTCCCGTCATGAGTATGAACTGCATTTCCGGATACTTCTTCCTGCACACCCCGAAAAATTCCTTGCCCGACATTTCCGGCATATTCACATCGGACAGGACAATATCAAATTTTTCCTTCTCAAGCATGCTTATGGCTTCATTGCCGGAAGAGGCCATGCTGACATTGAACTCCTTTGAAAGAAAAACATCCAGAAGCATTCTTGTTCCATATTCATCATCGACCACCAGTATGCTCGTCTGAAGACCGTCTTTTGATATTATTTTTGTTGAATTCATGGGCACTCGCGGTTTTTACCGTATCAATATTAATAAACATTTCTGGTTCGTTTTCATTTTGAGTGGGTAAACACACAAAATATAAAATAATTGAATGTCCAATATCCAACACGGAATGTCCAATGTCCAAGGAAATTACTTTTAGCCACATCTATGC
>Ga0209417_1000543_pt1 | contig 86557 bp, 72 predicted proteins | sample RifGroF2_FD_184002 | JGI IMG/M metagenome (GOLD analysis project Ga0209417, IMG submission 184002) | Groundwater microbial communities from Rifle, Colorado, USA - Groundwater F2 (SPAdes) (version 2) | ecosystem: Environmental > Aquatic > Deep subsurface > Groundwater | place: Rifle, Colorado... | reverse complement strand
TTCTCTGTTCCCCACTCTCTCGTATGAAAAAAATTGAAAATTGAAAATTGAAAATTGGAAGTGGAAAGTTCAAAGTTCAAAGTTGATGACGGAAGAGGTGACTTTGTCACCACGGTCACGACGGAGCGTGACCCTCCATATCATTCCTACAATAAAGCATATAGCATTATCTATCCACATAATGTGGAGGGTTGCGCGCTGTCCTAACTGCCTGTTGTATGAGGCTATGAAACTCGGGAAACTTAATATTGACCCTCTGTTGATGTGTGTAATAAAGAAAGTTTGATTAGATTCGCCAAGCGTTTAAAACAGCTTCTTGCCTATGCCCGTGCTGGCCAGGGAGCAAGGAAGCCACAACAAAAATGTATGGTTTACCGTTGACAGTTCACAGTTAACCGCGAAATAACCACAGAAATCTTGATCCAGTGGAAATAAGGATGACACCAAACCAATGGAAGAAGGGCTCCTTTGGACGCATCGTTGTATTTTTTTTGTGGGTAGGGATGGCTCTCCGCAGCCGTCCGTTTATAAGGGGGACAATCGTCCCTCGGCGCTTTCGGAGCCTTGCTAAGGCGCATGGTTAAAAAAAGGCGCCCTATCCTAATTCAATAAAATTGGTTAGCTACCTGATGAACCGACAGATAAAATCCCTGGAAACTGCATTCTTACACCAAGGCGGTATAAGAGAACGAATGAGAAAGGCTAGAATTGAATACCGGAAAAATTTACGCATAAAATCAACTGTTACCCGAACCTGATGAATTGCTCTTGGGTACTTCATTTGACCTGTATCTTTATCTGACAGGGGAAACTCTGACTCACCACAGCAATGAGGCAAGACGAAAATCGAAAGAAACTCTTGAGGAATTGATAGTACCATGAATCAAGAAAATAGAATGTGTCCATACTGTATTGAAAAGCCTCTTATAAAGGCTTAAAATAAGGCCTATATTCAACTCTTATTATTACTGGAGTATTATTATGCACCAGATTAATGCAAAATATTCAGCAAACATAACTGAGTTTAAAAAGAATCCTTCTGCCATACTTCACACAATATTGGAGGTGAAACAGTTGCTATTCTTAACCATAACAAACCAGAAGCTACATCGTATCACCCGAAACATATGAGAAAATGCTCAATCTGATTGAAGACCTTGAACTAGGGCAGATTGTCAGAGAAAGCCTGAAAGACAAGCACAAAGCCAGAGAGGTTTCCTTGAATGATCTATAAGCTGAAATTTCTCCCGCAAGCAGGATGATAAATACTATAATAGGATAAATTAAGGAGGATAAGCAATGGACATTCAGATGTTAACAAGGTTCTTTATGTGGTGCACAATATTTAATGTAGGATTGTTGTTTCTTTCATTTATTTTTCTGGCATTCGTCGGTGATTTTGTTTACAGGATACACAGTAAATGGTTTCCAATGAAGAGGGAAACATTCAATATGGCATGCTACTTATTTATCGGCATATACAAAATCATCGTTCTGGTCTTTAACATTATACCGTGGATAGCGCTGCTAATCATCGGATAGTTTTGATTGGTTTTCTACCACATAACGCGCAGTAAAATACAGATTTCTTTTTCATCGGTGATTATTATACTGTTTGAATCATATTTAGCTGGAATCAACCTTGCAGATATCGATTATTTAAGTGATAATTCAATAGTTTAACAGCACAAAAGAATTTTGGTTCAGAACATTCTACTTATCCTTATTAGAAAAAGGAAACTAAAGCATGGCTGAGATATTAATTGAAAAACTTGAAAAAACATATCCAAGCGGGTTTAAAGCCGTACACGGAATAGACCTTAAAATCAAAGACGGAGAATTCATGGTTTTTGTCGGACCTTCAGGCTGCGCAAAATCTACAGTTCTGAGAATGATAGCAGGATTGGAGGAAATCACAGGCGGCACTATTTCCATAGGCGGTAGAGTGGTTAACAATCTCGATCCAAAGGACAGAAAAATTGCCATGGTTTTCCAGAATTACGCTCTTTATCCGCATATGACTGTTTATGAAAATATGGCCTTTGGCCTTAAACTTGCCAAACTCCCTAAAAAAGAGATAGCCCAAAGGGTAAAAGCAGCAGCGGCAAAACTTGAAATAGAACATCTGCTGGACAGAAAACCCAAGGATATGTCAGGAGGTCAGCGCCAGCGTGTGGCAGTAGGCAGAGCCATTGTAAGGAAACCGGATGTATTTCTTTTCGACGAACCCCTTTCAAATCTTGACGCTAAACTCAGAATTTCCATGAGAGCCAGACTTGTTCAGCTTCATAGAGAGCTAAAGAAGGAAGGACAGACTGCTACGATGGTTTATGTCACCCATGACCAGGTCGAGGCAATGACTATGGGCGACAGGATCACAGTACTCAAAGATGGCGTTATTCTTCAGATCGATACTCCTCTTAATCTCTACAACTCTCCACTCAATAAATTCGTCGCGGGCTTCATAGGTTCTCCTTCAATGAACTTCCAAGACGCTTTACTGGAACAATCAGAAGACAATTTCACTGTTACAATAAGCGGTCACAAGTTTGCCCTTCCACATGCAAAGTCTGAAAAAATCAGAAAGCATCTGGACATAGCAGGTAAAGGTTCTCTGACTTCAGCAAATGTTGCCCTTGGAATCAGACCCGATCATATTGAAGAAAAACCAAACAATACAAACAAAGAAGGCTTCGAAGGCGAAATAACTCTCATCGAAAAGATGGGCAATGAATCATACTGTTATTTCAAAGTAGCCGGAAATGAATATGTAGCAAGAATCAACGGTGAAGCCTCAGCTCATCTGCAGATAGGCGACAAACAGAAATTCTATATTAGAATGGATAAATGCCATATTTTTGATGCAGAAACCGAAAGGAATATAAGTTTGTAAATGGAAATAAATCTTACAAAATGACCGTTTTTTTTATGTTCCAAGTGCTATCAGGAGAAGTCCTATTAAGAGCAGACAAAGCCCCAGAGCCTTTGGAAGTTTAATTGCCTCCCGAAGGAATATTATGCCTAACAGTGCGCCAATAAAGATTCCCATTTGCCTGAAGGCTACTACATAACTTACATTCGCAGCAAATGTCATTGCCATCAGAATCATGCTGTACGAAAGAGTTATACCCACTCCTGTTATAATTGCAGATAATTTGCTCTCTTTACAAACAGCTTTCAAGGAGGCTCTTTCTTCCCTGTTGCCTCTTACAAACATCCCGAGCCAAATAAAAGTAAATAGAGTTTCAATAAAAATATACATCAGGCTTACAAAGGCAATATTTTCTGTTTTGCTGAAATGTATCTTTAGCAGTTCCATTGAATAATCATCAATTATTGAATATCCTGTTGTTCCGACAGCTGCCAGGACAGAGAAAAGACATGAAATATTCAAATAGTTTTTGAATCTGAAATCCCTGAGATGCTGCATCGGAAGCATTATGCAGCCGAAAGCTATTAGCAAAACCCCAAACATACTCTCATGAGAAAGAGCCTCTCTGCCTCCTGATATAACATAAACTATTAAAGCTACAAGCACTACAGGAAGAGTTCTAGCCACAGGATATGCTACGGATATTTCACCATGCTTGTAGGCCTTGGCCAATGCCGAGTAGTAGAGGCTTTGGAATAGCCCTGTAATAGCTAATAGAATCCAGACCTGAAGAGGAATAGAAATTACAAGACGAAAAGAGTAAGCAATAAATGGCAAAAGAATAATGCAGCTTGTACAGCTCGCGATCAGAAAAAAAGCAGCTGTAGAATTAGATTTCTTGCACAACAAATTCCACAAAGCGTGAATTATCGCCGAACATATTATAAGCAATATCGCTGTCGCTGTCATTTTATTAAGTTAACTTCTTGTTAATCATAATGGTTCTTACTGATTCTTGCGGGCTTTAAGAAGATGTGAAGTGTTTGGCAAACATACTAATAAATACAAGAATGATGATTAAGACCAGGAATAACTTGATAAATCCTGTTCCTTTCTTAATAGCAAAATGACTCCCTGCATAGTTGCCAAGCATGCTTGCAGAAACAAGGGGCAAGACAATCGAGTAAACTATCTTTCCGGCAATTATAAAAGTAACCATGGATCCGACATTCGAAGCTAGATTGAAAATCTTGGCATTACCGGTGGCTTTAAGCAGATCCATATCCATAAAGACATAAAATCCAATCGCAAGAAAGGCTCCTGTCCCAGGACCGAAAAATCCATCATAAAAACCGGTAATCAAACATATCAGAGGAGCCTTAAAGTAAAGATCTGAGCGAGTGATTAATTCTTCTTCTACATGAGTTTTTCTTTTCTTTTTAGGGATAAGCACTGCAACAAGCCCAACAGGAAGAAGAATCGTGATTATTTTTGTCGCCGCCGCATGATCAAAGAGCAAGATAGCTTTTGTTCCCAAAATGGATCCTATAACAGCAAAGAACAAACCTGAAAAAACAACTTTCCAGATAACCTTTTTGTTTCGAATATAATTAAACGCAGCTACGCTTGTCCCTGCGCTCATAACGAGTTTGTTTGTGCCAAGAGCGTATTGCGCAGGCAAACCAGCAAAAAGATAAGCAGGAATAGTCAGAAGCCCCCCTCCTCCTGCAATACTGTCAATAAAACACGCAATAAATATCACTACTGATAAAAACAGTATGCAATATAAATCAGGGACAAAAGCCTCCATAACTCTCTACTTTTTATTTTAAGATTCAGTATAAACTGTTTTTATATTTTGAAACTCTCTCATTCCGTAATACGAAAGTTCTCTGCCGAAACCGCTTTCGTTTATTCCTCCGAAAGGGAATCGCGGATCTGAACGGACAAGGTCGTTAACTACGCAGGTGCCTGCATTGAGTTTCTCTTTGGCTATGTAAATCCCTTTCTCTAAGTTTTTGGTAAAAACAGCTGCTCCCAGTCCAAAAACAGTTTGATTAGCCAATTCTACAGCATCCTTTTCATCCTTTGCTGATATTATAGAAAATACCGGACCGAAAGTCTCTTCTTTGAATGCTTTCATATCGGCAGTTACCTTGTCAAGCACTGTTGACATGTAGAAGAATCCGTTTCCTTTAGGTATTGTTCCGCCCAGAAGACATCTGGCACCAGCCATTTTACTCTGTTCTACCTGACTTTGAAGTGCCACTCTCAAATCAGCTCTTGCCATAGGGCCGTAACTGGTTTGCTTATCCAGAGGATCACCGAATTTTATTTTCTGCAGTTTTGACATTAACAATTCGACAAATTGTTTTTCCACTTTACGGTCAACAATAAATCTCTTGGCAGATATACAGGTCTGGCCGGAATTAAACATCCTGCTTTTTATACAGATATCTGAAGCTTTTTCCAAATCCGCGTCTTCAAGGATTATATAAGGATCGCTTCCGCCAAGTTCGATTACGCATTTTTTCAGGCATTCTCCGGCCTTAGATGCTACAGCACGCCCTGCCCTGCAGCTGCCAGTCAAAGTAACGCCTTTGATATAAGGCGATTCTATTATTTTTGAAGCCTGTTCAACTGTCGCTAATACAGAGGAAAACACTCCATCAGGAAAAGCAGCTTCCACAAAAAGCTTCTCAATAGCAATTGAACATCCCGTTACATTCGGAGCGTGTTTAAGGACTACAGTGTTGCCTGCAAGTAGAGAGGGAATGCAGAATCTGAAAACCTGCCAGTATGGAAAATTCCACGGCATGATAGCAAAAATGGCTCCAAGAGGTTCGAAAGAGACAAAGGAGCTTCTGCATTCTGTCTTTACGATTTCCGGAGCAAGAAATTTCTCTGCATTGTCTATATAAAACGAACAGAGATTCGCGCATTTTTCTACTTCACTTATGCCTTCTCTAATGGGCTTGCCCATCTCAAGGGCAATAAGATGAGCTAACTCTTCTTTCCTGGACAAAAGATTCCATTTCAAACGTTCCATCAGGGGAAGTTTTTCATCTAGCTTTTTATTTTTCCATTGAGTGAAAGCTGAATGAGCTAATTCTAATTTCTTATCTATTTCCCTGTCTGAAAAATATCTGTAAAGTTCCAGCTCTTCCCCATTGGAAGGATTGATAGTCTTATATTCGGTCATATATAATTTCTCCTCTTTGCCTCACTTAGGTTCTTCATAATTCATAAAATCTTTGTTAAATTTCATCATAAGAATAGCTGAAAAAATTATCAAGCTCATTATTATCACGGAAACAAAAATTTTATTAGCCGTAACAGCTGTCATTATTCCTGCAGACATGAAGAAGATATTAAAAATAGAAATAGATGAACTCTGACTGACATTTATCACAAGGCTCATAATAGTGCTAGCATGGCTTGAATCTGATTTTTCTATTCTCTGCAGAGGCATACCGTTTAAATAACCATAGAACAATGAAGCAGATGCCCCGCAGATAGTAAGGACTATGATAAAAAGCACTGAAGATTTAAAGTGAACAAGGAAGGCAATAGCCAGGACACAACAGAATATTGAAACAGCGCTCCAATAGATAAGCTTCTGGATCTTTATATACTTATTCAAAATCGGAATCAGGAATTTACTTGTCCATACCCCAAGACCAAAGAAGAGGATGATATTTCCTATTTGCTCGGCTTTAAAACCGTAAACTAAACTAAGGATCATCACATATACAAAGGTCATCCCGCTTAATCCCTGCCTTACTGCTATAGAAATGAGTATAGACGACCTGAATATTTTATCTTTGAAGAGTTTTGTGTTTATAATATTGAGAGGCTTCTTCTTTGAATACTTATAATAGACATAAGCTGCTCCAAAGCATAAAACAATAGCTATAAAAATTTTCACTGCTTCAATATCCCAATCAGCAATATAGTCGCAGATAAAAAGGAATGATGTAAGAGCAATAGTTATGCTAGCAAAGGCAAAGTAATCGAAACCTCCTGTCTTTTCTTCTTTGATATTTTTTAAATAAATATACCCTAAGACAATAACAAGCATACATATGGGAATATTAATAAGAAACACCCATTTCCAGCTGAGATGCGCTGTAATCATTCCTCCAGCAAATGGCCCTATGGTCTGCGCAAGCAGACCTATCGTAAAGACATTTGCCATATTATTGACGATTGTTTCTTTCGAAGAATACTTTATGACAATGCTTCTTGCGACAGGAGTAAAAAATGCCGCGCTCAAGCCCTGCAGTCCTCTGAGAATTTCGAGAGTAAGCAAATTAGAACTGAACCCGCAAAGAAGAGAACTAAGACCAAAGAGCAGTGCCGCAAGAATAAAAATTATTTTTACCCCGAATTTATCGGAAAGGTAGCATCCTATGGGGATACTTATTCCATAGACAAAATTAAATACAATCGGAATATTTCTGGTAGAAATAAGCGTGATTGAGTAATCTTTGGCAATAGCTGGAAGAGCTACATTCACGATAGTCGTATCAAGGCTTGCTATAAAATACGCAAGAGAGCATATAAAAAGTATTATTCTCTTACGGCTAAATGAAATCATTGCATCACCGATTACTCTATTCCTGAATTCATTTCAAAGAAAGGATTAAGGGTTTGACTCCATCCCAAATTACAGCAATCCCTATTGCCATGATGATAAAGGCAGAGAGCCTTGTGACAACATTTGATCCTGTCGTACCTATTTTATCCATAATATACCCTCCGAACCTGTAGCAGACAGCTACGAATAGAGACATAAGGAAAATGCCAGTTACCCCGCCGGCATACATCACAATTGAATTATGTGAAATTCCATCCGGAATCCTCAATGCCAGAGCAATAGTTATTGCTATAGCACCCGCTCCTGCGGTCAAAGGCAATGTCAAAGGGAAAAAAGGAGCCACTCCAATCGGGTTTATCATAAGCAGCAATGACAGGAATGTCACTGTCAGCATCTCATTGAATGTCATTTTATTCCAACCTCTCTATAAATTTAAAAAATCATTGTGAAATACACTAAACACCAATAGTTGCACTTACATTTATTATCCATATAATTTCTACTTAAACTTTCAAACTCCATAAAGAACCGGGAAAATTTATGACTAATTTCAAATGGTGGCAAACATCGATCATATACCAGATATACCCAAGATCTTTCCAGGACTCCAATAATGACGGTATCGGAGATATCCCTGGAATCATAAAACGACTAGATTACCTTAGAGAAATAGGCATAAAGTCTATCTGGATATCCCCTTTCTATCCGTCTCCTATGAAGGACTTTGGTTACGATATATCTGACTATAAAGGGATACATCCAATATTCGGAATAATGAAAGATTTCGATAGACTTCTTGATGAGGCGCACAAACGAGATATTAAAATAATAATAGATCTGGTTCCCAATCACACCTCAGACCAGCATCCATGGTTCCTTGAAAGCAGAAAATCTAAAGATAATCCTTACAGAGATTACTATATCTGGAAGGACTCAAAGAAAAATGGCAAAGAGCCAAACAACTGGCTGAGCTATTTCGGAGGCTCTGCATGGGAATGGGATAGAGAAACACAGCAGTATTACCTTCACCAATTCGTCAAAGAACAGCCCGACCTTAACTATGCCAACCCTAAAGTTCTGAAAGAGATTTTGGATATTATAGATTTCTGGTTGGCCAAAGGCGTGGACGGCTTCAGAGTCGATGTGATCTGCAATATGTGGAAACATCCTGATTTTCCAAACAACCCGAAAAATCCCAAATGGACTAAAAAACTGCCTCCTTTCGAAAAATATTTGATGAAATACAATGTGAACCAGCCGGAAGTTCATGCTATCGTGAGGAAAATGAGAAAGGTCCTGGATAAATATAAAGATAGAGTTCTTATAGGAGAAACATATCTGCCTTATAAAGGACTGCTTGAATTCTACGGCAATAATGACGAATGCCATCTGCCCTTCAACTTCCATCTTCTGGGAGTAAAGTGGAAGGCTCCCGCAATCAAGAAGAAGGTCAATGACTATGAGAAAATCCTGCCTGAAAATTGCTGGCCTAGCTATGTGCTCGGAAATCATGACCAAAAAAGAATAGCCACTAAAATAGGAAGTGAAAAACAAGCTAGAATCGCAAACATGCTTCTTCTTACCCTTCGCGGCTCTCCGACAGTTTACTACGGAGAAGAAATCTGCATGAAAAATGTAAAAATCCCAAAGAGTTTGATTCAGGATCCCCCTGCCCTCAATCAGCCGGATGTAGCTGATATTGTCGGCAGAGACCCGGAAAGAACTCCAATGCAGTGGGACGACTCGCCGAATGCAGGATTCTCAGCAAAAGGCGTCAAGACCTGGCTGCCGCTGGCTAAAGACTATAAGACCAATAATGTCGAAATTCAGAAAACACAGAGCAATTCAATGCTTGCATTGTTCAAATCTCTAACCAAACTGCGCTCGGAATATTCATGTCTTAATTCAGGCAAATATAAATACATACCTACAGCTCAGAAAGACATTTTCGCCTACCTCAGGTATGATAAAAACAATACAATCCTTGTCGTCCTCAACTTCAGTCAAAAATTCTTCAAGCTGGATCTTTCGAAAAAACTGCCCGAAAAGAACGGAAAACTGCTACTGGCTTCAGACTTGGAGGAGCATCACTCAACACAACTTTCATCGCTAAACATCAAGGCGCATCTGGGCTTAATTATTGAAATTGAATAGCTTTAATCATTATGCTTGCTACCTTGCAGAGCCTTGCGGCAAGAGAATCTATTACCCAACAATAGAGCTTCACAAGCACGAGAGCCGGCCCGCCCATGGTACAAGTTTATAACGCAGAAGCGTTACGGTCGATGATGTAGAGACACAAAATCTTGTGTCTCAAGGCGCCTTAGCAAGGCTTCGAAAGCGCCGAGGGACGATTGTCCCTTTTTTTATCGTCACCGAATTACTCTAATCAAGACGAATTTTAAATTTGGGGATTCATTTTCACCACTAATCTTCTCTGATGGACACTAATTTGAATATCAATTATTTCCTCTCACTAAGATACAGAGAACGCAGAGCAGCGAAGCCGCAACCAAATTGTATGGTTTACCGTTGACCGTTTACCGCTGATTGCATAACGGCTACTGCCAGAAACAATCTGAGTTAATCTGCGTAATCTGTGGCAAAAGAAAAACAATAAGTTAGCCACTGATTTCACGGATGAAGACAGGATTAAAACTCCGGATTTCTCTGCGTTCCTCTGCGCCCTCGGTGGTAAGAAGGTTTTGGGTTTTGAGTGAAATTTCCAAACCACTGATTGACGCTAATAAAAACTGATAAAATGCTTAGTGAGAATAAGTGCAGATAAGTGGTTTGAAGGTTATGAGTTATAAGTGGAAAAGGTATAGCTGCTCTAAGTTTTTAATGCCAGTTTTCAATTTCCACCTACTTTTGGGGTAATAGGGAACTACAGTTTTTTTTCCGGACAGCTTTACTACCATGCCCAATAGCAAGGCGGCGATCTGTCCCTACCCATTTTTTCGAAAACCGATTCGACTAAATTATAACTGATAAACGGCTGCTATCAGAAATAATCTCACATAAAAAACAAAAAAATGACGGATAGTATTACATCGGCCAGGAATGCATCGACATGAATGACCCCTCTGAAATCTTTCAAAAATCTTTCAGAATTGAATCTTCTGCAGGTGTTTGTCTAACTCCACTTAGCGGGTTATTCCGTACTGCGTATTTTATATACACAAAACGCTTTACATAATAGCTTGCTTTCTTGGATGAAAGCTTATCTACAACTTCCCTGCCTATTTCCTCTAAGGAACTGGCTTGCAGATTTGAATAGCAAACTAGATGCATCAAAGGTACAGGTTGTTTTGCCTTCTCAGCTTATCAGTCTTGCAATCCAGGCAAAAAATAAAGTCCAGGCTAAGGCTTTGTAACAAAATAACCTATCTAATTTGACGAGATATAGGTGTTTGAATTCAAGGCGCAAATCCTGAGCGTATTAAATATACATGAAGGATGCGGTAACGAAGAAGGCAAATACATATATCTCGTCCCAAAGGGCTAGCGTTCTTTTGGCCGCTTATCGCGTTGCTCAATCGTTACATATTTTTGAATATGCTCCTCATTCGCACCACAATAATCAACTCAAAATCTCCGCTAGCAAATCGATAGGTTATTTTATTGCAAAGCCTAAACGCAGGGTTAGTTGATATTTTTCCGAATTGTATCAGAAAGAACCTGAGGAGAACATGGTTTTCTGAGAAAACAGCTTACTCCCGCAGCCTTGGCGTTTATCTCAGATTCGTTGCTAAAACCAGTTACAAGGATTACAGGTATTTCAGGCCTTATTCTCAGGACTTCCCTGCATAATTCAGTTCCGAGCATCTTGGGCATCATCTGATCAGTAATTACAACATCAAAGTCTTTTGGTTTTGCTTTAAAGATAATCAAAGCTTCTTCTCCATCGGAGGCGATAGTAATTTTATAGCCAAGTTTCTCGAGACCTGCCTTATAAAGCATCTTAATAATAGCTTCATCTTCAACTATAAGGACTCTTGCATGACAGGATTTTGTATAGCAGAATGGCAAGTCATCTTTTTTTACTTCTTCTATAGTTCTATCTTCAAGTTTTACTTCCAGAGAATGAAAATATATTTTGAATGTAGCCCCTTTTCCAGGCTGGCTTTCAACAGTTACCCCCCCCTTGTGATTGAGCATAGTATTATAAACAGTAAAAAGGCCCAGTCCCGTGCCTTTTCCCACGCTTTTTGTTGAAAAATAAGGCTCGAAAATTTTTCTTTTTGCTTCAGGAGTCATTCCTTCTCCATCATCTTCAAGTACAAGTTCAAGGTATTTTCCAGCCTCAAAATTGGGTAATGGCAGGTTTGTCAAATCAAAAGAAACACATCTTGTCATAATATGGAAATGACCACCGTTGGGCATTGCTTCCAGGGCATTCTTGAACATATTAATCAGGAGTTGATGTATCTGATGAGGATCACCGAAAACAAACTTGCATTCAGCATCTATAGATTTCTTAACGCTTACGCCTGCTTTGTCAAACTGCATCTGTATCATACTGAGAGAATCGTTAATGATAAGAGGCATATCCACTGCCAGCATGTGTGTCTTTTCCGGGCTTGAATAAAAAAGCATCTGCTTGGCAAGATAAACGGCTCTCTCGCCCTGCTGGATAATCATATTTACATGCTCTCTTGCGTTACTTCCTTTTTTGCATTCATCCTTGAGGACATTAGCAAAACCAATGATACATGTCAGAATATTATTAAAATTATGCGCTATTCCCGCGGAAAGAGTTCCCAGACTTTCCATTTTCTGTATCTCATAAACTTTCTCATTAAATATTCTGCTCTTAGTTTCATTTTCCACATCTTTTGTCAAGTCAAAGAAATATCCAATAGCGCTTTTTACTTGTTCTTCCGTGTTTGAAGTAAGACTTGATACAATCCTTATATATTTTAATGCGGATTTACTTTTGAAACGGAAAATGGAATCCATCTGATTCCCGCTCAGAAGCATGGCCCAATGGGAATTAAAAAAAGAGACATCTTCTGAATAAATAAGAGTTCGCAAAGTTTTGAAATCAATTTGAGAAACATTTTCCAGTTCCAGTATGTCAGAAGCGACAGGAGAAAGTTCTAATTTCTCACTTTCTGAATAGTATTCCCAGCTTCCGATATTTGCTATTTTCTGGGCTTTAAGGAGCTTTTCCTTCTCTCTGGTTAATTCCCGTGTCCTCTGCAGAACCATTATCTCAAGGCGCCTTTTATACTTATTAACCTCAGCTTCTACTTTTTTGCGCTCTGTAATGTCATTGAAAAAACCTGCGTAAAAAGCTCCGTCAATATCGTTGTATTTTACAGACACTTCTATATCCAGAATAACTCCGTCTTTCCGGCGATGTTTTGTTTCAAAGCGATCAAAACCATTTTCAAAAACACTCTGGATATGCTTCTTAATTTCTTCAGGACCTTCTAAAGCTTCAATGTCAGAAACTTTCATAGTCAACAGTTCCTCTTTGCTGTATCCTATCATCTTGCAGTATGTACTGTTTACCTCAATAAATCTTCCTTCTTTATCTACAACGAAGAAGCCATCAATAGAAGCATCAATTATAAGATCATTTCTGTATTTGCTTTGAAGCAACCGTCTTTCAGAATTGGAAATCAGTTTTGCCATAAACAATACGGCAATGAAAGCTATTAGAAAACTCAGCCAAAACCATATCATATCCCGATAAAGCTGTTTATTTAAGGTGTTGATTTCGGCACTTAAAGAAACACCTGAGCCTATAAATAGTTTGTCTTGATTATCTCCTATATGTTTAAAACAGTATAATCTTTCTATATCGTCAATTCCTTTGAATTTCTTTATTAGAGCATCATTGTTTTTTATCTGTTTAAAGTCGTCTTCTGAGAAAAATTTTCTGCCCATAACTTTGTCATAATCTGAAGGAAAGGAGATAACTTTTCCAGATGAATCAAGAGCTATCATGACACCCTTATCTGGTATATAAAGATTCTTAATTTCTTCATTGATATAATTTAAATTCAGGCTTGATGCGACAACTGCCAATAAATTCTTTTGTTCATCAAAAACAGGATACGAGCAAATAATAATAGGAATATTCAATAATCTGCTATTCCAGAAATCGCCAAAAGAAAATTTATGATCTCTAATTACTCTTGAAAAATAAGGTATGTTCCTGGAATTAAATTTGCCATGAAAAGGTTCAGCACTTGCAAATATATCTCCGTCCTTATTGAGGGCAATAATATTAGCATAAACTGGAATTAAAGATTTGATCCGCTTAAAAAGTTTAGTAAGGTGTTCTGAATTCATGGTCTGAAAATCACTGCTCTGAGAAAGAGAAATAAGAAGTTCTCTAGATCCGCTTACGATTCTAGTATAATAGATTTCGAATGAAGTTGTTTCTTTAACACATTGTTCTTCGACGCATTTATAAATTTCTTGGTACTTTTGGCTATAAGTTACAAGAATCATAGCGAGCATCGGAGTTAGTGCTATTAGAACGAGCAAAATCATTTTTGCCCGAAGAGAAGAAACCAACTTTTTATTGCAAATTTTATTAGTTTTAGTCATAAGTTTAATACAAAAAACTTTTTATGAATTCTAGTGTGCAGCAGCTGTTTTGACAACAGGCATGAAAACTCTTCAGACATTTTTAGCCAGAACGAAAGAATTGACGCTTTCTTTTCTTTATACTACTATCCGTAAAAAGCATGCAATAAAAACAAGCTTTTTACTGTAAACTGTTAACCGTTAATAGTTTACTGTTAATGAAATCGATTAGGTTTATTTCAATGCGATTAGCGGTTAACTGTGAACCGTCAACGGTAAACCATACTATTTGGTTGCGGCTTCGCTGCTCTAAGGTCATTAAGTTAAGATTTATTGGTATTTCTTCAACTCTTCTGAAATCATGCTCTGGAACCTAGTTACCAGATCTTCAATAGGAATCATCTGCTTCTCTTTCACACCTCTTATACCAAATTCTACAGAATTAGTTTCGAGAGTCTTTGGAGAAATAATCACCCTGAAAGGCACACCGATGAGGTCGGCATCGTTAAACATAAAACCAGCTTTTTCTCCTCTGTCGTCGAAGATCACTTCAATTCCTTTTGACTGAAGGTTCGCATAGAGCTTTTCCGCAGTGCTCTTAACAGCTTCTTCTTTGATATTAAGCGCGCAGATATGTATCTGATAGGGAGCTATAGACATAGGCCATATCGGACCGTAATCGTCATGAGAGAGTTCTATTACAGATGCCATACTTCTTCCGACTCCTATTCCGTAGCAGCCCATTACCATCGGATGTGATTTACCGTTTTTATCGAGGTAATTGCAGTTCATTGACTCGGAATATTTAGTGCCCAGCTGAAAGATATTGCCTACTTCTATTCCTCTTTTTTCTTCCAGAGGAGCGCCTGTCAGCGGGCATGGATCACCTGCCCTTACTGTGGCAATCTCTGTAATTTCTGTTCCGGTCAAATCTCTCTCGAGATTGAAATTTTTGAAGTGATAATCCTTTTCGTTTGCGCCTACCACAAGATTTGAGGATTCAGCAACAGATCTGTCCACGACTATTCTGAGTTTGCTTCTGTTTGTAAGAGAAAGAGGAGAAGCATATCCAGGAACAGCTCCGCATCTGCGAATCTCGTCGTCATTAGCATATCTTAATGAAGGAGACTTGAGATAGTTTTTTAGTTTTGTTTCATTAACTTCGAAATCTCCTCTTATCATTGCAAAAATGAGATTTTCATTACAGTCAATATAGAATACTGCTTTGCCGGTGTTTTCCGGTTTTAATCCAAGGAAAGTAGCTACTTCTTCAATTGTTTCCTTAGACGGAGTATGTACTTTTTCCAGCTCTTTCGGTGTTTCCTTTGTAAATTTCCATGCAGCTACGGCGATATCTTTGTTTGCCTTATAATTGCCGCAAGGAGACATAAAAATAGTATCTTCTCCTGCTTCTGAAAGAGCCATGAATTCATGGGAAACCTTTCCACCCATCATACCCGAATCGGATTTAATGGAAACGACATTTTTCATTCCGATTCTTCTAAAGATATTCTCATAAGCTTTATGCGCTCTTTCATAATAAGCTTCGAGGCACTCCTGGGTTTCATGGAAGGAGTATGCGTCTTTCATCGTAAATTCTCTTACGCGAATAAGCCCTGCTCTCGGGCGCGCTTCGTCGCGGTATTTAGTCTGAATCTGATAAACCATTATAGGAAGCTGTTTATAGCTGTTTACTTCAGATCTAATCAAGTGCACAACCGCCTCCTCGTGAGTCATCCCCAGAAGCATATCCTTTTCATTTCTGTCTTTAAAACGGAGAAGTTCTTCGCCTACAGATTTATATCTTCCTGATTCTTCCCAGAGCTCTCTCGGGAGAACTACAGGCATAAGAACTTCCTGGCCTTCTATGGAATTCATCTCGTCACGAATAATAGTTTCAATTTTTGAGCATATCCTGGAACCAAGAGGAAGAAGCGAGTAGATACCGGCAGAAACCATTCTGGCATATCCTCCTCTTATAATATATTTATGGCTGATAATCTGGGCGTCTCTGGGATCTTCCTTGATCCTTCTTCCGACGAGTTTTGACATTCTCATATTTTTTATACCTCATGTGATTTTTAATTTATTGTAACAAATATAAAGCTTATGTGCAAAATAATAAACTTCTTGAGACAATGAATATTCTATCTTGGAGCTTTATTTGAAAAAAAGTAATTCCAGATGTTTTAATGGTTTATGCCGTATTCGTTCAATTTACGATGGAGAGTCCTTCGGCTTATCCCCAGTTTATCGGCTGCTGCTGTTTTATTGTTATGTGTTTCATCCAGTGCCTTAAGAATAAGTTTTTTCTCATTTGACTCTATATCAAGGGCATCAATGCTTTTCAAAATTTGGATCTTGCCTGATCCTGGCATAACTTTTTCTCTTATACTTGCTGGAAGTAAAGACACCTGAAGGATAGACTCCCGTGAAAGCACTACCATTCTCTCTATGCAATTTCTCAATTCCCTTATATTTCCAGGCCAGTCGTAAGATTGCATAAAATTCATAGCTTCTGCCGAAATACCTTCAATCTTTTTGCCGTTTTCCCTGGAATAGAAGTCGATAAAACTCTTGGACAGTAAAGGAACATCGTCCTTTCTTTGCCTTAGAGGTGGAAGTTCAATATTGAGCACATTTAATCGGAAATAAAGATCTTCCCTGAATTCACCCTTTTGAACCATTTCCTGAAGATTCCTGTTGGTTGCTGCAACTATTCTTGAGTCAGTCTGAATAGATTCAGAACCTCCCACCCGCTCAAAAATCCTGGTTTCGAGTATTCTTAATAGTTTAACCTGGACTACCTGATCAATTTCACCGATTTCATCAAGAAAAATCGTGCCTCCGTCAGCAAGCTCGAAACGCCCTTTCCTTCTTTCAGAAGCTCCTGTAAAAGCTCCTCTTTCGTGCCCGAAAAGTTCACTTTCAAGAAGATTAGAAGGAAGCGCGGCACAATGAACCGGAACAAAAGGCCCCTTTCTTCCGCTCAGAGTATGAATTGACTGAGCAATTAGTTCTTTGCCGGTACCGCTTTCACCGGTAATAAGAATCGTAGAACGGGCAGGCGCTATCTGTTTGAGAAATTCAATAATCTCAGCCATTTTTGAAGATTTGCCTATAATATTTTCGACACCGAATTTTTCATTGAGCTGTTTTTTCAGCCTTGTATTTTCCTCTTTCAATTCTTTGGACTCAAGGGCTCTTTCTATAATGAGTTCGAGTCGGCTGACATCTATAGGTTTTGACACAAAATCATAAGCGCCTGCTTTAATGGCGCCAACCGCAGTCTCAATCGAACCGTATGCCGTTATCAGAACGCATGGAGGAGCCGGATTCATTTTCATGGATTCTGCCAGAACATCCATTCCTGTAGCTCCCGGCATTTGAATATCCGAAAGAATAAGGTCAAAACTGTTTCGCTGAAGCACATTTATTCCTCTTATGCCGTCTTCGGCTACAGTAACATCATACTTTTTATTCAGAAGCTTAAAGACTCCGTTTCTGGTATTCCTGTCATCTTCAATAAGGAGGATTGTCTTTTTGAGTTTTTCTTTTTCCATAATTTCAAACTCCTTATTGTTTATGCCCATTGGATCCAAGCAGCTTTAATCTATTAGTTTTCAGGGGAAATGAAATGATAAATCTCGCGCCTTTGCCTGGTTCGCTTTCTACTGTGAGTTCGGCTCCGTGTTCCCTGATGATTTTCTCTACAATCATAAGCCCTAACCCTGTCCCTTTCTTTTTCTTAGTAAAATAGGGTTCGAAAATATTTGGAATATCCGCGGCAGAAATGCCGTGCCCGCTGTCGGTAATAGATACATTGAGTTTATCTTTCTCATAATCTATAAATATATCAAACCATATCATCCCGCCTGTAGGCATCGCCTGCATGGCATTTTTGATTATATTGAAAAAAGCCTGTTTGAGCTGATTATGATCTCCCTGGATTATCGGACATGCATCAAGAAAATTTTTACCTGTTCCTATATGACTTTCATCAAGTTCGTTTTTCATAAATTCCAGTGTGAATAGAAGCAATTCCTGTATATCAATAGGTTCGTAATTCAACTTAACTGGTCTGATAGCCCCTAAGAATTGGGATATAATTAGATCAAGTCTCTTAACTTCGCTCTGACAGGTCTGGAGGATTTCAATACCTTCAGAATCCATTTTCCCTTTAAAATCCCTCTCCATAAGCTGAAGGTGTATATTCAAACTGTTTAATGGGTTCCCGATTTCGTGGGCAACACCGGCTGCAAGCATTGACATAAGGGCAACTTTTTCGCTCTCAATTGTTTCTTTCTGACTCTTTATCTTTTCAGTTATATCGCTCAGGATAATAGTAGCCAGATCGTCTTCGTCTCCATGTGGAACAATATAAAAGCCAAGAACCCTGTTAACAGGATAGAATATCTCAATTTCCTGGCGTGAAATCCTGTCCCATTCATGTTTATCTCTTTGCAGTATCCACCCCCAATCTATATCTTTTAGGAATGCAGATATCTTTATATCTTTCATATACTCCGGGATGCCGAGCATTTCCGCTGCGCTGCGATTGTTGTACCTGATACTCAACGATCGGTCTATAACGACTATGCCTTCCTTGACCGCATTGAAAACTATTTCCAGAAAATCTTTATATTTAACAAGCTTATGGATAAAAGCCTGAAGGTTTTCTCCATCGAGATTTTCAACTTTGGAAAGAATACTATCCAGAAATAAACCTTTCATTTCAAACTCACTTTTGGAACTTTTTGTCACATTAAAGAACTGCTTTTTTACTGTGTTATTTTAGCACACCATAAAAGCAGGATCAAAATGTTCAAGACTAATAATTGAGTAATTTTATTATCTGCCTTTGGAAAAAGCATATTTATCCTTTAAAATTGGAAGAATTGAACCATAAAAATTAATGGAGGATAAGAATGAAAGTTATAGCCTACAATGGAAGCCCAAGAAAGAAAGGGAACACCTCAATATTGATTCAAACTGTATTGAAAGAACTCAACAAGCAGGGAATCGAAACAGAAGAAATACATATCGGCCTCAAAAATTATAGAGGCTGTCTGGGCTGCATGAAGTGCGCTGAAAATAAAAATGGCAAATGCGTCATAACTACAGATGATTTAAACCTTCAGATAGAAAAAATAATAGCTGCTGACGCTGTTATTCTCGGAAGCCCGATTTACTGCGCTAATATTTCAGGACAGATGAAGACTTTCATTGATCGCGTAAGCATGGTGGGCTGCGTAAACGGAGATTTATACAAAAGAAAACCGGGTGCGTCAGTTCTAGCCGTAAGAAGAGCCGGAGGCGTAGAGGGAATGAATACAATTAACTCCTTCTTTGCAATTTCTCAGATGCTTATAGTAGGAACAACCTACTGGAATATGGGATACGGTATGCTTGAAGGCGAAGTTCTCAGTGATGCCGAAGGGATTCAGACTATGGTAAATCTGGGTAAAAATATGGGATGGCTTCTCAAGAGTCTGGAACTTGCCAAAGGAAAAGTAGAAGAACCCGACAGCGCAAGACAGATCCTTACTAATTTTATAAGATAAAAGTTTAAAAAGATGTTTTTCAGAACCGTTTCCTGTTGAGTAAAACTGGCATTCTTATAATTTTTAGAAAGCAGGAAGTTAAGATACAGTCGCTATGCGACACACTAAATTAAGAAAATAATATGAAAAAAATTAGTATCTTGTCTGTTACGATGTCTGTGCTCCTGTTGTCTTCAGTTAACATTTTAGCGCACTGTCAGATACCCTGCGGAATATATGATGATGGAACACAATTGACCATTATGTTTCAGGATATTGAAACAATCGAAAAATCCATGAACCAGATAAATATATTAAGCAAGGCGAAAGAGCCTAATTATAATCAACTTGCCAGATGGGTGGACAATAAGGAAACACACGCAGGGAAATTGTCTGATTCAATTACATACTACTTTATGGAACAAAGAATAAAACCAGTTATAGACACAAACTCTCCGGACTATAAAAAATATATCAGAGAACTTACTCTCCTTCATCAGATATTATTTATCACTATGCAAACTAAACAGTCCATAGATACCTCTCTATGTGTCAAATTAAGAGAACTTCTTGGAGAATTTAAAAAAGCATACATGAAAAGCGATGAATGATTTATATGACAAGAGGCTTTGCCTGCCGTCACGGAAGGACTTTGAATCTTTAGAAGAAAAGCCGGAGTTTTTCACTACAGCTAGCCGAAAGCGTATCGCTTATTACCAATACGGCGACCCGAAAGGCCATCCGCTATTGTTTTATCACGGCACAGGCTCGCACATTCAGGCAATGTGTCTTCATAAACCTGCATTGGAGTATGGTTTCAGAATAATAGCTCCTGACCGTCCGGGAGTTGGGCTGTCAGAGTTTAGTCCTGGATGGAGCGTCCTTGAATTTGCCAGAGACATAGGCAAACTGACAGATCATCTCGGGCTTGATTCTTTCGGGATAGTAGGAATTTCCGGCGCAGGGCCTACGCTCATGGCAAGCGCATATGTTTTAGAAAAAAGATTAAAATGTGTTATAGATCTGGCCTGTGCAATGCCGCTCTACAAAGACAAGGAAGCTCTCTCTGAGCTTGGAGGAACAGATCGATTCTATGCCAGACTCGGAACGAGACTTCCGCTGATCGTTTTTCAGTTTCCGTTCTCTCTAATAGGAATAACCATGAAATTCCTTAAAAAACCCGAACTTTTTGCAAAGATGTTCAAATCAAGTTTATGCCCTGCGGATCAGGAAATTTTCTCCATACCTGATTTCCAGTATTTTCTGATGAAGGATTTTCAGACTCTTTTCAGAAATGGATCCAAAGCGGCGGCTCATGACGCGCAGAATGTTTACAGAAACTGGGGATTCAGCCTTTCTGAAATTAAGACGCATATAGAAGGATTTCAGGGTACAGCTGATAAATTTATCCCTCCTGTCTTCAGCTCTCATATGGCAAAAACCGTTCTGGATTCAAATTTGAATCTCATAGAAGGACAAGGCCACTTCTGCCACATCGTATACTGCTATAATACTCTCAGAAAAATAAAAGAACTCTTTTACTGACCCTCTTCTTCGCGCATCATAAAAAATCAGGATCTTTTTATGACTTTTGTCCAGCCAGAGAAGACTGATATAGCTAAAAATATCAGCATTATCACTAGAGAGAAAAGGATGGCGTACCATACGCCGTAGTGCACAATGAATATTGGAGCCATAGCTGTAACAAAACCGCCGCAGCAAGAAATATCCCGCTGAAACATATAGCATAAAATATATCTGCGAATATTGAATAAACTAGAATTGATGCAAAGAGCGCTGATATAAAAACTGAAAACCAACGCCCTGTCCATTCTTCTAATATCTTTTTCACCAGAAGACGCCATTTGGAAACCTCCCTTCTATTTTTCCCTTTGATATTAAAAATATTCTTAAATACAATATCATTCTATAATAGAATCATCTTTCATGCTATAGAGATAACTTAAGGAGGATTAAATATGGGCAGATTTCATGATATAGATCTTCATGCGATTGCGCGAGATACAATGTTTCAGTACGGATTCGATCCTCATTTTTCAAAAGAAGTTATCCAGAAAGTACAGTCGATGAGCGAAGAAGCAGAGCTCGCAAAAGAAATCTCATCTCTGCCAGATCTAAGACATCTGCTCTGGTCCTCTATCGACAATGGCGATACTTTAGACCTGGATCAGATTGAATACTGCAAACTTATGCCTAATGGCGATGTGAATGTCAAAATCGGCATAGCGGATGTAGACGCATTCGTAACAAAAGATGATTTGATTGATTTGCACGCAGCTAAAAACACTTCATCAGTTTATACAGGCATAGAAACTTTTCCGATGCTTCCGGTAAAGCTGTCAACTAATCTTACTTCTCTTAAACAGGATGAAGATAGAGTAGCTGTAATAATCGAATATTCTGTTCCTCCTGATGGCAACATTCACACCGAAAATATTTACAGGGCTACTGTGAGAAACCAGGCAAAACTTGCGTATAATGAAATTGGTGATTACCTTGAAGGAAAGACAGATGTTCCGGAATCGGTAATGAAATTCCCCGGACTTGAAGAACAACTAAAACTTCAGAACGAGGCTGCCGAAAGACTAATTAGTTACAGAATGGAACACGGTTCCCTTGAATTAAATACTCGTGAAGCTCTTCCAATAGTAAAGAATAATAAAATAACAGCGATGACTACTATCAAACACAACAAAGCTCGGGATCTAATTGAGAACTTCATGGTAGCTGCCAATAGAACTATGGTCAATTTCATTGAGAAAGCCAACACCCCTCTAATACAACGCATTGTCCGTGAACCCAAAGAATGGGATAGGATAAGACAGATTGCATTTGAGCATAACGAAATACTGCCCAATAAACCAGATGCCAAAGCTCTTCAGCAGTTTCTATTCCGGCAGAGGAATAAAAATCCGGAAAGATATCCAGACCTTTCACTTACTATCGTAAAACTTCTTGGCTCCGGTGAGTATGTCATGATTGAACCTGACAAAAAACCTTACGGCCATTTCGGCCTTGCAGTTACTGATTACACTCATGCAACGGCACCGAACAGGCGCTATGTTGATGTGATTATTCAGAGGATAGTCAAGTCGATTTTAGCAAATAGAAAAAACCCTTACTCCGAAGAAGAACTTGTTGAGCTTTCCATGAGATGCACACAAAGAGAAAAGTCTGCCAAGAAAGTTGAAAGATTCATGCGCAAGGCAGCTGCAGCGGCGCTCCTTGATGATAAGATAGGAAAGATCTTCGAGGGGATAATTACAGGTGCTTCATGCAAAGGATACTATGCAAGAATCATTGATCCGCCAGTTGAGGGCAGAGTTCACAGCAAATCTGACGATCTCTTTGTGGGTCAGAAAATCAAAGTTCGGCTTAAATCCCTCGACCCTTATCAGGGGCATATTGACTTTGAAAGTATCCAATTCTAGAGCTAACTTCTTCGCGGAATACTCTCTGATTATGTCTCTTTATCTTGACAATGACATGAGAAGGAGGTCTCTCTGATTTTGATTCTGGTCAAAATTATTGAAATACAAATAAACAGCAGCACCAGGAGCCCATGAAGAATTCTCTACCTCCAATATACTGTGTTTGAGACCAAGAGTCTTAAGAATGGCGCAGATATACTCGGAATTAAAGAGATATCTGAAAAGAAAATCATCGCCAGAATATTCTTTCTGCATTTCAGACCATGTTTTTTGTGAAAATTCCCCGCCAGCTTCATTGAGTTCCTTGTAGGATAATGTATTTCCAAAATCAAAAAAGCTTGCAGCATTCATATAGTTCACTCCTAATCTCTTTTGAAAAAGCAGATAACTCTCTGTTTATATTATCTTAACAGTTATTAATAATTCAAGACAAGGTATTATTCTTAAATCTTATTCTGATTTTGAAATGGTTTGCACTTTATCCTTCTTTCTGCTACAGAGATCAAGTATCTTCTCCATAGCTACATAAAAATATGGGATAAGAAGTGTTCCGAGAATAGCTGCAAGAAGCATTCCTCCAAATACAGCTGTTCCCAGAGCTCTTCTGCTTATAGCTCCCGGGCCTGTAGCTATCACAAGAGGAAATACTCCAAGTATAAATGCTACAGCTGTCATCACTACAGCTCTGAACCTGACATGCCCTGCATACGCTGCCGATTCAAGAACGGATTTTCCCGCCTTGTGCTGCACATCAGCAAATTCCACGATCAAAATAGCAGTCTTTGTCGCCATTCCGAAAAGCAGTACAAGTCCGACCTGAGTATAAATATTATTATCTATATGAAGAATCCATAAAGCGATGATAGCTCCGCATACAGCGACCGGGACAGAGAGCATAACAGATATGGAAAGCATCCAGCTTTCATATTTAGCAACGAGAAATAGATATATGAAAGTAAGAGCCAATATGAAAATAATAATTGTTTTATTGCCGGCAATGATTTCCTGGTAAGCCGTACCTGTCCATTCGTATTGCATGTTATCCGGCAGAACTTCAGCAGCCACTCTCTCCATAGCTTCGATAGCTTCTCCAGTACTGTAACCTGGAGCGGAAGACCCCTGAATTTCAGCATTTGCAAACATATTGTAATGAGTTATGATCTCAGGGGCTACAACTGTTCTTAAGCTCATAAAAGTATTGACTGGTATTGCCTGCCCTTTTACATTTGAAATATATGTATCGAGAACATTTTTAAGAGAGCTCCTATACTCTTTCTGAGCCTGGATCAATACCTGATATATTTTCCCGAACTTATTGAATTGGTTCACATAATATGACCCATAATAAGCCGAAATAGTATTGAATACACTCATAAGCGGGATCCCAAGCTTCTTGACTTTATCTATATCTACATCAACTTTGAATTTGGGAACATTAGAAATATAGGTTGAAAATATACCGCTTAGCTCAGGCTGTTGATTAGCAGTAACTATAAAGTTCTGCAATACTGTCATAAGAGCCTGGGGATTATTGCCTTCTTTTTGTTCAAGCTCGAACTGAAAGCCGCCGGTGGAACCAAGACCGGGAATTGGCGGCAGTTGAAATACAAAGGAAAATCCTTCAGGCACGCCTGTAGCGAGTTTCCTTTTCAGCTCATTGCATATGGCATCTATTTGCAAATCGGACGACTTTCTTTCGTCCCAGTCATCAAGTACTATAAAAATAATGCCCCCATTGGATACAGTTGCCTGATTGATTATTGAAAATCCAGGCACTGTAATCGTAGATGAAATCCCTTTGGTTTCCTGTATTATTTTTCTTGCTTTTTCCATAGCTATCCCTGTTCGTTCAAGAGCTGTACCCGTGGGCATCATGACTTCAACCATAGCGTTACCCTGATCTTCATTAGGGATAAAACCAGTAGGAAGACTTATATATATAAAAGCCATAGCAATAATCAATAAAACAAAAAATACCGTTACTGCCAAAAGTTTCCTTATTAAAACAGAAACACACTTATTATATGCTTTTGTAATAGTGTCAAAAAAAGAGTTGAACCATTTGAAGAAGATAAACTTTTTCTTATGCTCGCAGGAAGGTTTCAGAATAGTAGCGCAAAGAGCAGGGCTTAAGGTAAGAGCATTTACAGCTGATATAGCAACGGCAACGGCAATTGTCACAGCAAATTGACGATAAAGTTCGCCTGTGATCCCCGGAATAAAAGCTACAGGAACAAAGACGGCCATGAGCACCATAGTAGTAGCCACAACAGGTCCTGTCACCTGTTCCATACTCTTTATTGTGGCATTGATAGGATCCATATGCTCCTCTTCCATTATGCGGAATACATTTTCCACAACAACAATCGCGTCATCAACGACAATACCTATGGCAAGAATCATCCCGAAAAGAGTTATAGTATTAATACTAAATCCCATGGCCAACAATACAGCGAATGTACCAATAAGAGATACGGGGATAGCAACTGTAGGAACTAGTGTAGCTCTCCAATCCTGGAGAAAAATAAAAACAACGAGGATTACAAGTAATACTGCGATAAATAGGGTTTTAATTACTTCTGAAATAGATTTATCTACAAACAGTGTCGTATCATAGATAACAGTCCATGCGACATTTGAGGGGAAAGTCTTCGCAAGTTCAGTCATTTTCCCTTTAATTTCTTTTGCTACTTTCAGGTCATTGGCTCCGGGAAGAGTGTATACTGCCACAGCAGCGGTAGATTTACCGTTCAGAAGAGCAAAAGAACTGTAAGACTGCGCGCCAAGTTCTATCGTAGCTATATCTCTCATTCTGATCATGCTGCCATCAGGTTTTTCTCTTATTATAATATTCTCAAACTCCTTTTCCTCCGTAAGCCTGGACTGGACAAGAAGGGTATACTCTATTTGTTGGTCTGCATATGTAGGAGAGGCACCTATTGCCCCGCCAGGAACCTGATAGTTCTGCTCATTTAAGGCATTGATTATGTCTGCTACTGTAACTTTAAGACTGGCCATTCTGGAAACATTGAGCCATATTCTCATTGCGTAAGTATGTGCTCCCAGAATATTTACCTGCCCAACTCCAGACAAACGGGACATTTCGTCAATAAAGTTCAAAGTTGCAAAATTGCTAAGAAATGTAGTATCAACCGAGTCATCGGGTGAGTAGAGATTTATCAACAGCAATATATTGCTGTTCTTCTGTTTTACAGTAATCCCCTCTCTCTGCACATTTTCGGGAAGTTGAGCCAGAGCAATGTTAACACAGTTATTTACATTGACAGTGTTCATATCAGGATCAGAGCCTACTTCGAATGATATCGTTATTTGAGCCATACCATCATCCGTACTCTGGGAAACCATATAAATCATATCCTCGACGCCGTTTATCTGCTGTTCGAGCGGTACAATAATAGTTTGTTCCACTGTTTCAGAATCAGCTCCTGGATAGGAAGTACATACGGAAACCTGTGGAGGCGTAATTTCAGGGAATTCCGCTATTGGAAGCATTTGAATTGATATTAGTCCGGCAATAACAATTACTATTGAGATTACAAAGGCAAATTTTGGTCTATGAATAAAGAATTTACTGAACATATTCTATCTCTTCCCTTTTTTAGCTCTTTGTGTTTCTGGTTGTATCGGCAACAGGAGAAGCTGAAGATTTTTCTTTTATCGGAGTTTCCTGAGAGTTCTGTATTACATATTTAACCTGGGAACCAGGACGTATCAGAAGGATTCCCTGACTTACGACAAGCTCATCTGGATTGATTCCGCTTTTAACCTCAATATTCGTACCGACTGCAGTGCCTGATGTGATATATTTCTTTTCGACAATATTATTGTTATTAACAGTAAAGACGAATGTGCCCTGCTGATCTGACTGCAATGCAGACTGAGGAACGACAATCTGAGAAATTTTCTCCCTCAGTCCTATCTCCAGCTGAACATAGCTTCCCGGGATAAGAAGCTGATCCGGATTTTCAAAAACAGCTTTCATTTTTATAGTACCGGTCTCAGGGTCAGCCTTGTTGTCTATGAAGTTAATTCTCCCTTCAATAGGATATGCGCTTCCATCCGCAAGAGTAAGTTTGACAAAAACCCGTTTTCCGGTATCTATATCAGGTCTATCCAAAGTAGGAAGAGCCTGGGTTCCAAGCTCTCTCATCCTTTTTATAAAATAAGATTCACTATAGTTAAATTCCACCCAAATCGGATTTATCATAATAACTTCCGCCAGTGTTCCGCTATTAATATCAACAAGATCTCCTACACTGTAATTATACATTCCTATTCTGCCGTCAAATGGAGCTGTTACATCTGTATAACTCAAATTTAATCTGGACAGAGTTAGATTGGCCTTAGCGGCACGAACCGCCCCGTCAAACTGATACTTTTCTTTTACCATTGCATCTAGCTTTTCCTGGCTCGCCGCATTCTGTGTTTCAAGCGTTTTATACCTCTGATACTCCACTAGAGAGAAATCGTAGTTAGCTTGCGCCTGAATTAACTGAGCGGCAGAAAGATCGCAATCAGCAGTAAATTCATCTTTCTGGATTTCAAAAAGAAGCTGTCCTTTCTTGACATAACTGCCGGCTTCGAAATTTCTTTTCATTAAATATCCCTGCACCCTGGCTCTCAAGTCTACTATTTCTATTGGTGAAACTTGTCCTATTACATTAGTTGACTCCGTAAGCTCATCAGTCTTGGCTTTGGCCACGGTAACAGTAGGAACAAAAGGTTGCTTCTGGTTCTTTTTTCTGCACGAAGAAAATGTAAAGATGAAAACAACTGCAACAAGCAAAAGCACGACAATACGAAAAATTCGCATATAAACTCCGTTTTGATTTGAAAGAAATTGACCTTTAGCTGGAAAAATTATATCCGATAAAAAAAAGCTTTAAAGAGTACCTGGCAGATAACTAATAAATTTCTCTTTTCCTGCTATGAAAAGAATTATATATTAATAGCAGTTTAGCCCAACCTAAAATTTCACAATGAAACTTTTATGAGTTTGTACGATGGGCGATACCCCCCGTGATACGATGGCAAAAATACTTAAGTTCATATCCGCGCCGATTTTTGGAAGTTTTTACTTCGAATTTCAGCGGTACTCCTTGATCCAACCTAAAACCGACCATGGAGTATAGAAGTCCATCTTAACTTTTCCAAGAACCCAATAATCAAACCTTTTCTTGTCTTCTCCTGTCCATTGTCTTGTATTGATCCAGTCATTAATGTCCTCTCTGAAAGTAGATGCTTTTTCGTTATACGGTAATGCATAGGCGAAATATGCTCTGTAATCCTCACCGTAATAGTAGTAAACCCAATACCCTGGATGCATGATACCAATGGCCGATGCCATCTCTCCTGGAAGCAAAAGCGCATCTGTCTTGTGATCGACATAGAACTCATCAAAACTGTCCAAAGACACATATGGTCTATCTATAAAATACTTGATTGATTTCTGGGATCTGCTCCTTCTGTAACCCAAAGTCAATTCTTTTGAATAGAAAACCGATTCTATATTAGGATACTTGCTCCTGAGTTTTTCTGGAATCACTATAGAAACTGTGCATTTCATATATGGCTGAGAGTTAAATACATTGTTCATTACTTCACCAGTGTAAATAAAGCCACCAACACATATATCAATAAATTTTCCTTCTTTCAAAGCATTTTCATAATCGCCGATATTGGTAATCGGATAAAATTCGATTTTTTTGCAGGCCAGATTGTGAGCTATTTCGTATATAAACTCTATATCGTATCCGACCAAGTGACCGTAGCTGTTAAAGAAAGAAAAAGGAATTGCCTGAGGATCATATCCTACTTTCATTGTTCCAGTCCTGGCAATCCTCTCAAGGATTGTTTCTTTGGTGTCTAAAAAGTCGTCGCCCTGGTACTGATTCAGATTTAAATAAACAACATCAATTTTCTTTCCGAAATTTCTATTGTAATCATTCAATTGCATGTGCATTAATTCATTCTTTAGTTCATCATCTCCGGAAAGAAGCTGCGTCATAAAAATATTCAATGCCAAAATAAAAGATGCATAGAAGAGTGTGCTTAATGCTAAAAGAAATAACATTTTGAAATATCTTATTCTGAGCTTATTGCAGAGCGAGAGGTAGCAAATTATCGTTACGACAATTATGAATGCTGCTCCATTAGCGTTATTGAAATATACAATAAAGCTCGATACCATCATAAATATATCATAAGTCTTATCTGGAAGGCTTGTAATCTGAAGGAGAAAAGGAACAATAACGGAGTTACTTCCGAAAAAGCACGGAATCCCCCCAATAAAGTAAAATAGCTGTTCAATGAAATTTACCTGGCTGTTATAATACCATTGTTCAAAAATAACAAAGAAAATTACGAGGAACTTATAGCTTGCAGGAACTACCCAGGCCAGAGGAACAATAATACTTATGGCATTGCGCCCCATCTCCAAATAATTATCACTGTTAATGCTTTTAAAACCTTTCTCCTCATCATTTAGCTTATACATCTGATCATAAATAACAGGCAGAGAAAGGAATACGCTGCCGGTCGTAAATGCTATCAGGGCAGCAGGCATGGCAAAATGGAAAAACCTGCTGCGGTTTATTCTGCTTATACTAGCTAATACGCAGGGATAAATTATTACAGATATAAATAAGAGATAGAAGATAGATCCAATGATATAAAGCAGCACACCCTTGAATTGCATATAACTCAATGTCCCGAAAGTATAAGAAGACATTACAAGCACACCAAGAGGTAAAAGTTTCATTATGTAGTCGTTTACTCTGTTCATAACCAAAGCAAAAATCCCAGCCGCATCGACTACTTTTTCTTTTTTACTCTGATTAATCAGAGCCATTCCCACAAGAATGCAGAATATAACAATTGCCGGGATATATCCGTTAGCTAAAGAATTAAACGGATTAGAAGGAATAAACATTTTATAAAATTCTGTGCTGTTCCCACTCAATGAAGATTCAGGTGTAAAAAATTTGCCTTTGACTATATTGGGAAAAGAAAACTGAAGCCCCCAGGCATATACTATGCTTATAGTCCATATACATAAAAGCACTAACCCTCCTTTCCTGGCAACGCTCTTGGCTCTCTCTGAAGTTAGCGACCCAATAGACTGGATAATGCTAAAAATCATAAAGGGGATTATGGCTGTTTGGAAGAGCAGAATAAACATTGTGTTCAGAGATCCCAAAACTGAGCACTTGTCACCAAAGAACATCCCTGCACAAAATCCTATCGAAGTGGATATATATATTCTCTTTGAAAGTGACAAGCTTTTGTAGTAAGAAATCAAAGACATTCTGAAAAGATATTTTTATGTTTCCGTTTCTGTTTTAGGTTTGCCGCAGGTTCTTTCCACAAGTTTTTTTATAATGACATAGAAACATGGAACCAGCAGAGTCCCTAGAATAGCTCCGGCTATCATTCCTCCAAAAACTGTTGTACCTAGACATCTGCTGCTTACAGCCCCTGCCCCTGTGGCAATTACCAGAGGAAACACTCCTAAAATAAATGCCAATGCAGTCATAATTATGGCTCTGAATCTTTCCTCTGATGCAAGAAGAGCAGCATCATAAATGCTCTTGCCGTTCTGATAATGCACTTCAGCAAATTCAACAATAAGAATAGCTGTCTTGGCAGCCATACCGAAAATCAGAACTATACCGACACGGACAAACAAGTTATTCGCAAGCCCTGTAATAAAAAGTCCGAAAATCGAACCTGTTAACGCCACAGGCACTGAAAGCATTACAGAAAATGGGATAGACCAGCTCTCATACTTGCCCACAAGGAAGAGAAACATAACTACAAGAGATACTGCAAAAATTAACAGGACAAGACTTCCAGCTTTGATTTCTTCGTAATAAGTACCCGTCCACTCATACTGAAATCCTTCAGGAAAAACATCCTTTGCGACTCTCTCCATAGCTTTTATAGCCTGACCGGAACTATAGCCTGGTGCCGGCATCCCCTGCACCTCCGCATTGGCATACATATTGTAGTGAAAGACTATGTTAGGAGCCAAAGTCCGTGTCACATTAACCAAGGTGCTCAGAGGAATTAGATCTCCTTTAATAGTTAGAGCGTAAATATTTCCTATATCTTCAAGAGTAGATCTCTGCCCAGGAACTCCCTGCACAATAACCTGAAAGATTTTTCCAAGAGTAAAGAACTGGTTTATATATTTACTGCTTATATAAATGGTAAGATAATTAAATACCTCCTGAAGGGGAACCCCCAACTTCAGGCACTTGGCAATATTCACATCGACATTTATCTTCGGAATAAGCATGTAATTGCTGTAAATACCGGTAAGTTCAGGCTGTTTTTTGGCTTCTGTCATGAAATTCTGAAGAACCTCGTTCAAACGGATTGGATGATTTCCGATTTCCTGTTCTATCTCAAACTGAAAACCGCCTGTTTGCCCCAGTCCGGCAATGGGAGGCCTTACAAAAACAAAGCAGAAAGCTTCAGGCACTTCTTTTGCAAGGGTCTCAGCAAGTCTTGCTCTTATAGCTCCCTGACCTAATGAAGGATCAGTTCTTTTACTCCACGGTTCAAGTACTACAAACATGTGTCCTAAATTGTCGGCATTTGCAAAATTCAACATGGAGTACCCAGGCTCTGCCAATACATGTGCTATTCCTTTAGTTTCTTTTAGGATTTTATATACCTTATCTATTACACCCCTTGTTCTTACCAGTGATGCGCTGCTGGGAAGTTGTACATCCACATAGATAATTCCCTGATCTTCTGTCGGAAGAAATCCTGTTGGAATTCTCGTATAAGAAAATATCACTCCTACGAGAATCACAGCGAAAAAAAGTACAGTGAATATGGTTTTTCTAAGAACAACCTTAAGAGTCCCTATATAACTTCTAGTAATAAAAGAAAAACATTTTTCAAATCCCCTGAAGAAAAAGTTTTTCTTCCTGTTAGGATCAGCTTCCTTGAGAAGAATTACGCAAAGAGCCGGGCTCAGAGTCAGGGCATTTATTGCAGAAATAATTACAGAAGCAGCTATGGTTATAGCAAACTGCCTGAATATCTGTCCAGTAATCCCGGGAAGAAATCCCAATGGCAGGAAAGCTACTGCAAGAACAAGAGTTGTAGCAATTACAGGTCCGGTAATGGTTTTCATTGTCCTGCTGGCAGCTTCCTTTGGGCTTACTTTTTCTTTTTCCATCACGCTTGCGACATTTTCTGTAACTACAATTGCGTCATCCACCACTATTCCTATAGCAAGAACAAGACCAAACATGCTTATAGTATTTATACCGCAATCAAATAAATACATAGCTGCAAAAGTTCCTAAAAGCGATACGGGTATGGCAATGGTAGGAACCAGAGCCATTCGCCAGTTCTGAAGAAAGATAAAGACGACGACAACCACAAGGATAATAGCTGTAATTAGAGTATTGTATATCTCCTGCAGAGCCACCCTTACAAATAGAGTAGTATCATACCAAATCACCCCTTCAATCCCCTTGGGGAAATAGGGTTTTCTTTCTTCCAGCAATTGGTAAACCTGATCTGCCACTGCCAGAGCATTTGCATCTCCATCAATGTAAATGGCTATATTTGACGCAGGTTTATCGTCTGCAAGACAGTAATCGAAATATTGCGATGAGCCAAGTTCCACCTTCGCGACATCTTTTACCCGAATTATACTTCCATCGGGCGTTGCTCTGATAATCATTTCTTCATACTGTTCTTTATTACTAGGCAGAGCCTGTACAAGCAAAGTATATTCCATTTGTTGTTTTACTATTGAAGGAGGGCCTCCTAACATTCCACCCGGTACTTGAGTACCCTGTACCTGAACAGTACTCAACAACTCCTGCGCGGTTATTTTATAACTTGCCATCTTGACCGGATCAACCCAGATTCTTACAGCATAATTTCGAGCTCCTCTTATTATCACTTCCCCTACCCCATTTATTCTTGAAAGCCTGTCATAAAGGTTCAGATAAGCATAGTTACTAAGAAACAAGTCGTCGAATTCTCCATTTTTCGTTGTCAGAGTTACAAGCAGAAGAATATCCGTAGATTTCTGAAAAACGATAAGTCCTTCATACTGTACTTCGGGGGGCAACTGAGGCAAGGCTATCTGCGTTCTAATTAAAGTATTTACCGTGTCAAGATCTGGATCGCTTCCTACTTCGAAAGATATTTCCCCATAAAGCAGATTCTGGTCAGAACCCTGTACCACCATATATATCATATCCTCTACGCCGTTTATCTGCTGTTCAAGCGGCTGCATTACAGTCTGCTCCAACATTATCGCGTCAGCGCCTGGATAGGTAGTTCTTACTTCGACAATTGGCGGAAGCACATCAGGAAACTGCGCCATTGGCAGATTCATCATGGCAAGGATCCCTCCGATAATTATCAGAAGGGATATAGCTATAGCTAATTTGGGTCTATTTATGAATAATTGACTGAACATCTAATAAAACATAGTTTAGAAAAACTAATAAAACATTTCAAGACATTATTTAAATTGACGACTCTCTAACAGTAGGTTCATTGTATTTCTGGATTTTGTAATCAACCTTCATTCCGGGTCTTAATCTCATCAGTCCCTGAGTTACAACTGTTTCTCCTTCTTTCAGACCGCTTTCCACAATTATCCGAGTATCTGAGGATTCTTTCCCCAGTTTTACATATCTCTTCTCAACTGTATTGTCTTCTTTCAATACAAAAACATAAGTGCCTATCTGATCGTCAAGCACAGCGCATTGCATTATTACAAGGTTCGGGAATTTCTTTTTTGTTTCTATGAATACTGTAACAAAGCCGCCTGGCACAAGCAGTTCGTCAGGATTCGTAAAAATCGCCCTCATCTGGATAGTACCTGCGATAGGATTGATTTTATTGTCGATATAGTTAATATCTCCTGCTTCTTCATATTCTGAATTATTGGATAACTGCACCCTGACATCAAAGAGTTTTTGCATTTCAGAAACAGTCTCCTGGGCCTTCGAGGTAAGTATCCCTCTCTCTTTTTCCATCAGAGTGACAAGTTCTGTTTCGCTTACGGGAAACTCAACCCAGATCGGATCCATCTGCACCACTTCTGCCAGAGGTTCGACCTGAGGCTGGTTTCTCTGAGCTCCTACAACATTGCCTACGCTGTAAGTGTACATCCCGATTCTGCCGTCAAAAGGAGCGTATATGTCAGTATAACTAAGGTTAAGAGCCTGAAGATCATATTCAGCTCTTGCAGAAAGAAGTTCGGCTTCGGCATCCAGTTTAACTTGCATAGCATTATCGACAGCTTCTTTGCTGGTAGCATTCTGCTCTAGCATTACTGCCTGTCGGTTATATTCAATCTGGGCATTATCGTAAACTGACTGGGCTCTGAACATTTTAGCTTTTGCCTGGTTATACTGAGCTTTGAACTGGTCTTTCTGGATTTCATACAAAAGCTGACCTTTCTTTACAAAATCTCCAGGGTTGAAATTCCTCTTAGTCAAATATCCTTCTACCCTGGCAACAAGGTAAACAAATTCTATTGCGACAACCTGCCCTACAGCTTTGATGGAAGAAGGCAGCTGATCTATCTTTGCAGGAGCAACAAGAACAAAAGGTATATTCGATTTCGGAATTGGGGCTTTTTCACATCCTGTTAAAATAAACAGGAAAAAACATATAAATAAACAGCAAGAATATTTACTCACTTTTCTGAGACCTATTTTCGAATTAGAGAGAGGTTTAGATAATCAATAGTATTGAGTCTATTTAATTGATTTGTTATTTCAATAAGTCTAATTGCCAAAATTATTAATTTTTTGCTTTATTTCGTTATTGAGTTTTTCCAATTCTTTAAAACTATGATTAATCTTCGTATTCAGATTTTCTATTTCAGTTTCTGAAGAGGCCAGATCGCCTATCCAGTTAGATCTGAGAGTTTGTTCTTTAGCATTTCCAGCTCCTCTCAATAACTCAATATTCTGTCTGATTCGTTTTTCTTTTTCAGAAAGTGCTTTTATCTGTTTCGTGAAGTTTTCTATATTAATTTTTAATTCTGCGGCTCTTGATTTGAGTTCAGATATTTCTTTCAGAAAATCACGGACTTTTTTATCAAGGTATGGAGCTGAAGCATAGTAAGAAACTGTTTTATCATCGCAGTCTGTCACAACTACTGTCTCTTCTATATTCCTTTTCTCTTTAATAGTAAATTCTTTTTTCTCGCCGGGATTAAGAGCTATTTCAAAAAGATAATGACCATCTGACTCTTTAAGAGGTTTTTCTGGTTCAACGAGAGTATAGAGCGAACTGGCAGGAAACTCAATCCATAGAGTTTCACTGTTCTTTCCTTTTGACTCAATCTCCATGATTGAAGTAAGCATTTCAGTGCGCGTCAAAGTAAGAACTCCATTAACAAGTTTTCCCTTGAAATATGCAGATTTATCATAATTTGAAGTCGAAATGATGCTCGCGTAAGAAGCAATGGCATAGGGGATTATTTCCTGATTGCCGGGAGTAAGAGTCTGGTTTAATATTCCTTCTCCAAGTGACGCATTACCTTCAAAGAAAGCAACAGGGCCTGCATCTAGTGTAAGTTCAGAATCATTATGCAGCACAGCTGCATTCAAAACATTTAATGAAAAAGATTTTTTATAGTACAAAAGTTTTCTGCAGGACATGGAAGAAGTTAAAATCGGAATCATCGCGGCTCTTTTTTGCTGAATTGAAATTTTATCTTCTACATTGTAGCTGAACAAAGTCCCAAGAGTCTTGCCTCTGACACTCTGTTCAACACTGTTTGCTAGATAATCGCTTAAATATTCTCCTTCCTGCGCGCTCAAAGCTGCTGGCGCGGAAAAAGCCATATTATTATCTCCTGCTCCTGATTCCAAGTAAGCGTAATTATCCTGAACAATAGATTTGGATTCCCTCGCGAGCAAAAGTTCTTTGTTTTTTGCTTTATTTACTGCGGTTTGCTCTCTGGGAGCGTTTTCCCAGTCAATATTCAAACTCTGCATGCCAGGAACAGGAACACTCTGTCTTGAGATGTATAACGGCGAATACAAATTCATCGAGAATGATATTGGATTACCAGTGACAAAAGCTATATCAATTTCATTCCAGTCATCATCAGTAGCATTTTCAGCCAAAGCCCATCCCTGAACTAAAGCTTTTTCCTTCTCTTTAGAGTCGAAAAGCAGTCTGTATGAGCACTTCCAGACAGGCATATTAATCAGATACCCTATTCGTATGATTCTTTCTCCGGTTCCCTGAGTGCTTATTGTCATTTTCTTGAAGTTTGAATATTTACCTTCCAGTGAAATATCCAGAAGTTCAGTAATATCCTTGTTCAATGCTTCATTTTTTAACTTTAACTCAATAAGCGATGAAAGGCTTAGTGTCCTGATTGCTCCTGTGTCACTCTTTATCACCATACGGAAATCTCTTTTGACAATCTGGTTTGAAGTGATTTCTTCTACAGGTTCTAAACCTAAAATCCTTCCCTCTACAGTCTCATCAGCGACTTTAGCAGAAATTTCGGCGCCTTTCAGCTCAGCTATAAGCCCGCTCAAGGTTGATTTGTCTGGAATTTTGATTAATATTTTCTTCAGTCTTTCTGAAATAGGTTCCTGTGTCTCGTACTGAATTGATGTGATTTTCCCACCATTGAGATCTATAGCATAAAATGAAGCAAGAATGTCATTCATTTCTCTCTCGGGAAAATATAAAGAAAGTGCCTGATTATCTTTTATAGAAATTTCTCTTTCAATATAGCCAAGCCCGTGTTTGTATAATACCACTTTTGTTATCGGAGGAGGAGCATTCAAAGGCAATATAGTTGAGGCCTCAATGATGTAAGAAGATAAAAAAATGTTTGCGGTTAATATGGCCAATCCAAAAAAGTTTCTTCTCCTTGAATTCATATTCGTTCTCTCCTGATAAAGTTTAAATTATGTAAAATATCTAATTATTATAGCTCAACCCTGTTCCATAGGCATATAGGATCCTGCGCCCGTCACTCGAAAGAATATCAACAGGGAGTTTTCCCACAGGCTCATTGAATGAGTTGTTTGTTTTATTATTTATAAATATAGTTTTAATAACGCTGACAAGATTAATTTTTAAAATTGCTAGTATGGAATTAGTCTGGTCAAATCCCACAGCTCCGTAAATACATAATGCAGCTCTTGCACTGCGCACATAGGCTATATCATAAGGGTTTCTGCATGCGATGTTGACGCATTTTACTGAATTTGCTTTTGCTGTTTGGGCAATTTCTTCCGGAAGAATTGAAGAAGAATTAAGATTATAAGTAAGTAGCAGACAGATATCAGTATTTCTTATAAGTTCTTCAATTCTAGGAGTCATATGCGCAGCATAATCAATTCTAGAAGTATTTATATTGACATTTATTCCATTAAGCGAGGCTAGATTTTCTATCTCATCTTTCACTATTCCTAGCCTTATTGAGTTTGCGTCTAAAACCAATATTTTAATGCCGTTTTTCATCCTTATTGGTAATAGGTTATTATCATTTTTAATTAGTGTAATTCCTCTTTCTGATGCTTTTTCTTCCAGATCTTTATGAACTTTGGAAGATAAGATTTTTTCGGCATTAAGAATCTCCTTATTCAAATTATCAGAAGCAAAAGTATTTTTTTTGAGTTCATATTTCTTTTTAAACGAAATAATTCTATTATAAGATTCATTGACTCTTGCTTTGAATTCTTCATTTGCCTTATACTCTTTTTCCAACGCTGACATAAGCTTTTCAAGATCAGAAATATCTTCTTCTGACCATACCCTTGCCGGCATAAGAACCAGATCGCATCCTGCAAGAATAGCTCTTATTGAAGCGTCGGAATTACCAAAATTGTCACTTATAGCTTTCATATCCATCGCATCAGTAAGAATCAGCCCTTTAAAACGCATTTTTTCTCTGAGCAAACCGGTAACTATTACTTTTGAAAGAGTCGCCGGAACCCCAATAAGCCGTCCGGCTCTGCGGGATATTACTTTTATATCATCAAGAGCCGGGACGATCACATGCGCCACCATTACGCACATGGCGCCATCTTCTATGGTTTTCTCGAAAGGATACAAGTCAAGTTCATCGAGTTCTTCAATATTATGAGTTACCACTGCAAGCCCGAGATGAGTGTCTGAAGCCGTATCTCCATGGCCTGGGAAGTGTTTGACGCAGCTAAGGACATTAGCTTTTCTTAGTCCTTTTATATACGCAATTCCCATTTGAGCGACAAGTTGAGGATTGCTTCCAAACGACCTTACTCCAATCACAGGATTTTCTGGATTCATATTAACATCTATATCAGGAGCAAAATCCAAATTGATACCCTGGCAGTAAAGTTCTTGACCTATAGCCTCTGCGACATCAAAAACCATTCTATTGTCTCTCGTTGCACCAAGCACCATATTGCCGGGCATGTCAGTGCCTGACTGCAGCCTTGTTACCACTCCGCCTTCCTGATCAATTCCGAGCAGAAGAGGAATATGAGAAACTCCCTGTAGAGACATGACAAGCTTAATTGTCTGTTCGGGATTAACTATATTTTCTCTAAAAAGACATATTCCGCCAAATTTATAATGCTTTATCAGGCTTTCTACTTGAGGATTAGTGCGAGTAAAAGGAATGAAATTACCATCTTCATTCCTTCCCCAATTCCTAAAATCAGGCATAATCATCTGCCCTATTTTCTCTCTTATTTGTTCTGTTTGTTCAGAAGAGTATGAATAAGAAAAATTTTCTGCTGCTGTTTTATCGCAGAATGGCGATTTTGAGCACCCTGAAACGGCCAGAAAAATAACAATTACTGAGAAGAATGATATTTTTATTCTCATTTCTTAATTTTGGAAAGTTGGTTTTTTAAAGAAGCAAAGAGACTTTTTCCGGTCCTGTTGGCGTCATCTTCACCAAAGCCTTGTCTGTAATTTTCAATTCAGGAATAACAGGCAGCTGAAGGAATCCCATAGTAAGAAACGCAGAAGAAAGGGTCCCTCCAAGTTCCTTATACGCTCTGTCTACAAGCAAATGGGCTTTTACAGCCTGAGACGGTTCTTCTACTGACATCAATCCCGCAAACCTCAGCTCCATTGAAGCAATAAGCCGTCCATTTTTAACTACTGCTATTCCGCCCTGCATCTTTTTGATTTCCTCTATTGCCACATCCATATCAGCATCGTTTGTTCCTATTACTCCAAGGTTGTGAGAGTCGTGGCCTACAGTTGAAGCTACTGCTCCTTCCTTCAAACCAAACCCCTTTATTAGTCCTACTGTAAAATTTCCTTTATGGTTGTGCCGGTTTATCACCGCAATTTTGAGAATATCAGAGTCAACATTAGCTTTTATTTCGCCATTAACGGGCACAAACTCTTCTATAGACTCTTCTGTGACTATCTGGTCTTTAATAAGTTTTATAACTCTGGCCTTCTGAATTTTAGCATTTGAAGAAATTCTAAAATCCGCCGGAGAGAAGTCTCTGTCAATGTTAACTGAATTTAGTATATATGAAGGATGTGAATACTCATGAAAATAAGGCATAATTTCATCGCGCATATAAACGAGTTTGCCGTTCGCTATTGTAGCAAAAGGCCTAAAGCTTTCAATGTCGTCAAAAATAGCAATGTCCGCCCTGGACTGAATTGAAAGCTTTCCAAGATATTTGAAATCGAAGAATTCTGCAGCATTCATCGTAACCATTCTGATGATATCAAAAACATTTATTCTCGGATTTTTTTTCGACTTAAGCAGAGCAACAGCCTTTCTGAGAGAGTGATCCAGATGGCCTTTGGAAATAAGGTCATGAGGGTTTTTATCATCAGAACAAATCAGAAGCCTTCTAGTATCAATATCTTTTTCTATTACATAATCCAGGAGTTCCTCCATATTCTGCGCGCTGCTTCCATCTCTGAGCATCACATAAAGCCCTTTTGAGAGTTTTTCCTCAAGCTCTTCGCCTTTGGAACACTCGTGATCCCCCATTATGCCTGCATTAATGTAAGCTGTAAGTTCCTTCCCTTTCAGAGTCGGACAGTGTCCATCTATAATAAGATTGTTTTTCTTGTATCCCCTTGCCCTATAAGTTTCGCTGATCTTAGCAAGAATATCCGGAAAGCAATGTACAACTCCCGGATAATTCATCACCTCTCCAAGACCTATGATGTTGTTGTACAGAAGAAGAGATTTCACATCATCTGAAGAAATAACGGCTCCGCTCTCCTCAAATTCTCCTCCGAGTGCCGGAACGCAAGAAGGAACAGTGAAATAAGACCTGAGATTTGTATCCATAGCCTCATTTATAATATGCCTGATGCCTCTTTTCCCAAGTACATTGGCCAGCTCGTGAGGATCATTTATAACTGTGGTAGTGCCGTGCTGAAGAACGACAGTAGCAAAATTAGAGAAAGTCAGCATCGAACTTTCCATATGAATATGAGGTTCAATCAGGCCAGGAACAGCAAATCTTCCCTCAAGGTCTATTATTCTTGTGTGTCTGTCAGCATATTCGGTATAGTCCTCATAAAGTCCGACGATTCTGCGTCCTTTTATTGTTATAGCGCCATGTCTTATTTTTCCTGACATTACATCAACTATTGACGCGTTTCTGAGTACAAGATCCGGGGCTATTTCACCAAGAGAACATCTTATGCTCCGTTCGTATCTGTCATCCATATCAGCCTCTTAATTTTAATTACAGAAAGTACAGCAATGCATATGAGCGAATTCTTTGGATTTCTCCTTAAGGCAATGTATTTATCTACGATTATGTGTCATTATATCAAGAATTACATCATCTGTTCTCTGCATACCCGAACTAGCCAGTTCTCCAATATTTCTTATAGTCTCCTCTACATTGCTGGCAACTATACCTTCTCCTCCATGAAGCGATTTGTTGTTCTGCGCAAGCATAGCTCCGTCAAATGCGGCGTAAATACCTGTAGCAATCTTCATAGCGCATGAAGCCTTGGCTCCATCGCAGATCATTCCTGAGATAGTCCCGAGCGTATTAATTATAGCATTTGATACAGTGTTCAGATCTTCGTCATCAAGGAAAGCTATAGCTCCGCTTACAGCCGCAGCTGCGCAAACGGCGCCGCAGTAAGCCGAAAGTTCGCCTACCTTGGTTTTGATATGAACCGTAGTTAAATGTGAAAAAAATAGCGCCCGAAGAAGTTTGTCATGGTCTATTTTCTTTTCCTTGCAGTATTTAATAAGCGGCAAAGACGCAGTCATTCCCTGATTTCCGCTCCCGCTTGTAATCATTACAGGCATGGCGCATCCGCTCATTCTTGCATCGCTTCCAGCCGCGGCATAGCTTGCGCAGACATTCTTCCTGTCATATCCATAGAACCCCTGCCCTATGGTTTTCATTATACAGCTGCCTAAATTTACTCCGTAGGTCTCTTTTAATCCCTCTTCAGCTATATTGGAATTCAATTCTATGACTCTTTCAAATATTGGTTTTATTAACTGAATATCAATGACCTTAGCCATATTATAAAGAAGCTCCACAGATAATATCTTTCTATCTGTAAGAGGAGTATTGAAGCTCGATTCAGTACAGGCTCTCTTGGCAATCAACTTACCGTCCTTCTCAATCCTTGTTATATTTGTATGAAGAAGCTTTATCTCCACCAGAGCAGTTTTCTCTTCAGCAGAGAGCTCAATTCTGATATAAAGTTTCTCAGGAGCATGCTCATGAACAACTTCAATAGGGTGATCCTTCATCCAATCTACGACCTTTTTCATCTCTGTCTGCGTTACATCATGGATAACCATCAGCTCAAGTTCTGGTTTTCCAAGAAGCGCTCCCATAACAGCAGCAACTTCAATACCGATTCTGCCTCCACTGTTTGGCACGACTACGCTCTTAACATTCTTAATAATGTTTCCAGAAACAAAAACTTTCATTTTATCAGGCTCGCATCCCAGAACCTCTTTCGTTTTAGCTGCAGCGTAAGCAATTGCTATAGGTTCAGTACATCCTTCGGCAGGGCGAACCTCTTCTCTGAGAATTGCCATTACTTTATTAATAGTATTCTTATCAATATCCATTATTGTCCCGTTTTTCATAATTATTTATATATAATCAGTTTCAGCTTTTACTTCTTCTGGTTTCTTCTTAAATTTTACAGCAAGATAAATAGTCAGTGCATTCATTATAGCAAAAATCAACATTATTGTTCCTTCGCTTAGTATTTTATGCCCCCCCCCGTAACTGCCCATATAAGAACACAAATATATAACAAAAGAAAATATCCACAGCCATAAAGAAGATTTCCATTGTTCAGCCATTTCAGCCTTGGTAGTATTGGTAATTATCTGAACAATCAGAGCTACAATCATACAGAATATCAGAAAATATATTGTAATGGAATTAACGCTCCACCCTACCCAATAAATAAAAAGAGTGCATAGGAATAATGACACATAAGTCCATACCCAGACAAAAGGAAGTTTGACATACCTCTTTCTTTCTGGGATCTGTAATCTCAAAGCAATAAGACATATCGGACCAAAGACAAATGTCAGAGCAAAAAGATATGTCAGCAAATCCGCTATCTGGTGCCAGCCCCTTGAAAAACTAAAAATAACAAGAGATATAAGGAAGTTAATCCAAATAGTAAAAAATGGAATTTGGTTTTTATTTGTTCTTACCAAGATTTTAGGCGCATATCCATTCACAGCAATTGACAAAAGCGACCTTGAAGCACAAGTACAATAAATAAGTCCTGACGCAAGAGGAGACACAATAGCTCCTATATAAAGTATAGGTATCATCCATTTTATAGAGTGTTCAGCCATAAGACTCGCAAAAGGAGAATTATTGTTCAACAAAGTCAAAGCTGCCCACCCTTCCTTAATATCACCTTTCTGAAGGCTTACAATAAAACTTGATTGGAGAACAAGAAATATGCCCATACATACCAGAATCGAACCTATCACAGCGAAAGGTATCGAAAATGAAGGCTTTTGAGCCTCTCCGCCAACTTCACAGGCAGACTTGAATCCTATATAAGAAAATATTATGCCTCCAGTGGAGATCGCGGCAAATATTCCGTGAGCACCAAATGGCGAAAATTGAGATCCGAAAGGATGAAATAAATTTTCCCACGAAAAATAGAGGATAAGAAGAAAAATCCCGATAAAAAGCGGTATCAATATTTTTACAAAGGTCATTATAAGATTGCACCTTGCCACCCACTTCATTGATATTGTGTTAACGATGCTCACTACAAAAAGTAGAACCGTCGCGGTTATATATCCTGAAAAGCTTAAGGATTCCTTCTGCGTCATAAAACTAGGGAAATAGAAACAAAGATACTGGACGACAGCCTGAACCTCTATTACTACAAGAACAATATAAAGAAACCAGAAAGCAAGAGAACAGAAAATTCCTATCACATTGCCATGGCTTATTTGAGGTATTCTAACGCTTCCTCCCGATACTGGTAAAAATGAAAAAACCTCGGCAAATGTAAAAGCAACTATCAGTACAAGAAATCCTCCTATGATCCAGGATAGCAAGGCCGCAGGCCCTGCATTTTCAGTGGTATAAAACGAGCTAAAAAGCCACCCAGAACCCATTATAGAACTTACAGATATAAAAAGTAGTCCCAACGGTGATATAGATCTGCCTGTTTTCATTTTCCCTCTATTCTCCCTATATTTCGATAATTAGTAATGTCCGGATTACAATTACTCATTATATGTATCGACGGTTTTCATTCAAGTTACCTGAGTTATAATCCAAGTCTTTAATTTTCATTCTTCCCAAGTTATACTTTTTATAAAAGAAGGAGTCCTCTTTATGAAAAAAACAAAAATAATAGCTACAATCGGACCGGCTTCAGATAATTTCGAAACAATCGAAAGAATGGCTTTGGCAGGTATGAATGTGTGCCGACTCAATTTCTCATTCGGCACGCCTGAAGAGCATTTTGATATGATTAAAAAAGTCAGGGATGTCAGCGCAAAACTCAATAAACCTTTGGCTATAATCCAATGCATACAAGGTCCAAAGATCAGAATGGGAAAACTAAAAGCTCCGGTAACTGTGAAAAAAGACCAGCTTTTTGTACTTACAGGGAGAACCGAACACAAAGATGAATATACTCTGCCTACTACTTACGAGCAGATTGCATCAGACACTGAAGTTGGAAAAACGATTCTGATAGCTGACGGCAAAATAATAGCTCAAGTTGTTTCTGTCGATAAGGGTAAAAAAGAAGTCACCTGCAAAGTAACAGAAGGAGGAACAATACTTACCGGCAAGGGAATCAATCTGCCATATACAAAGATATCCCTCCCGTCTCTAACTCCTAAAGATATTGAGGATGTCAAATTTGCAGTAAAATCCGGAAATATTGATTATATTGACATGTCTTTTGTAAGACATCCTGAGGATGTATCAAAACTGCGCACAATACTCAAAGAGCTTGGAGGAGAAAATATCGGAATTATAGCAAAAATAGAGAAACCAGAAGCTGTGGAAAATATTGACGGTATCATAGATGAAGCTGACGGTATAATGGTAGCCAGAGGAGATCTTGCTGATGAAGTCTCTTTTGCCAAAGTCCCGGTTATTCAAAAGGAAATAATAAGAAAAGCCAGTAAGAAAGGCAAGTTTACAATAGTAGCTACTGAAATGCTTAGTTCTATGGTTGATAACCAGCTCCCGACCAGGGCTGAAGCAAGCGATGTGGCTAATGCCGTTTTCGACGGAACCGATTGCGTAATGCTCTCTAACGAATCTGCAATGGGCAAATTCCCGGTGGAATCAGTCAAAGTAATGGCTGAAATTGTTATTGAAGCAGAAAAATCCATTTATAGGGATGGTTATTCCCCTAAATTTGAACTTCCGGATGTCCATAAACTCAATGAAGCTATCTGTAAAGCAGCATCAGAGCTTTCCTATACTCTGGACAATGAGGTTATGGCAGTTTTTTCCAGAAGCGGGCTTACAGCGAGAATACTTTCCAAATTCAGACCAGAGTGCAGCATTTTCGCCGCTACCTTAAGCCGCAAAACCTATCAACAGCTGGCGATAGTCCATAACATTAATCCTATATTCATCGATGATGCTCAACTGGGAAATAATCCGTATGTAACAATCCCTACTATGATTAAGAAATATCTTCTTGACAATAAACTAGCATCCAAAGGCCAGAAAATGATAGGCATTACTGGAAATTTCGATACTGAACAACAGTGGGAAATCAATACAATCAGAGTCCATGCAATATAATACTACTTTTGAACTTGATTGAGCATTTATTAAAAAATTAAGAAAAGGAAACATAACAATAATGTCATCGACCAATAGCCCCTATTATATAAAAGTTGTTTCCTTGTTGCTTATATTTTTTATTCTTTTTTCTCTTAAGGCTGCTGAATATATGGCTATAGTTGATGCCGGCAGTTCAGGCACAAGAGTATACTTTTATAAACTGACCCAAAAAAACTCCCTCCCTCAAGTAGAGGAAATCAAACTGGAAAACAATACTCTGGAACCAAGCGTCTTAGCATATATAAAATGGCCAAAGGAACTTTCCGATTATCTTGATTCTCTTTTTAAAAGTTTAATAACTGTATCCTCTGAAAGAGGGATAAAAACCGAGGATATAGAAGTATATGTGCTTGCTACAGCTGGGCTAAGAATAGTATCTCCTAAAGAAAGAGAAATATTTTATACATGTCTTACCGATTATATAAAAAATAAAAAATTTGCATTTGCATACGCAGGAATGATCACCGGACATATGGAAGGAATATTTGACTGGGTGGCAGTCAATTACCTTCTAAATACCTTTTCAGAAGACAAAAAAAGTGTAGGGGTGTTGGATCTTGGAGGCGGATCAACCCAGATAGCTTTTGAAACTCAGGAAGTAAGCATATTTGAATCAAAGATTAAGATTGGAAATAAAACTTATAATCTCTACTCCAGAAGTTATCTTGGCATTGGAATGGATTATGCGAGATATCAATTTTCAAATCATCCCGAGTGCTGGCCTAAGGGCTACCCTATGCCGTCTACTCATATCAAAGCGGATCCTGATTTTTCAGAAGGTGTTAGAGATTTTTCTATGCTGATAAATCTATTCCATAACCTGAATGGTTATAAGGATCTTAATCCTCCGGATGACATGGATTTCATAGGAATCAGAGGATACTATCATGTCGCTAACGCAAAAGCTTTGCATCTTAATTCAACTTTCACTTTGAAAGAGCTGCAACAAGCCGGCACTAACTTCAGCAAACTCTCATGGCAGGAACTCGAAAAAAATTATCCTGATGATCCCTATCTTTTTGCTCATCTGATTCATTTGCAGCTTATTACTGCTTTGTTCAAATACGAATATGATTTCCATTCAGACAAAGAAATTCAAACATGCAATAAAATTAACGGAACAGCTGTTTCCCTGGCATTAGGGGCTGCTATATACTTCTATGAAGGAAATAGGTTTAAAAATTAAGACGCTTTAAGGATGATACTAATATGATTTTTAATAAAAACATTAGACTTATATCTATCTTTGTTCTTTTCGCTTTTACCTTGCTTCCTGTAATAGCTTCGGAATTCCTTCCAGACTGGAATGACGGAGAATAATCGGGAAAAAACCTATTGTCGCTGTAGGCAACAGTTCCGGAGATATTGCAATGCTGACATATACAAGACAGAATAACCCTAAAACTCTCTGTCTCATCATTAACCATACTGATGCAGTAAGAGAATAATTGTTTTTTTTAATTGATATATAAGGGAAATCAGACAAGCAATAATTAAACTATTGTCAGCTAAGAATTGGACTCAAGAACAACTCGGTACTGAAGTAGGAGTTGAGAAAGCCTCTGTTAATCAATGGCTGCTTACTAACGGGAAAGGCACAAAAAGCATTAACGAAATAATATGGGATCGCCTCTTCCCCTTGATTATGGAATATCTGCCGAAGGAAAGAATAGGAGGGACTCTGTTAACTGGTTACTACTATATAAGCGATACGGATTATGACAATAAACAAACAATTCCGCTCCCATTCAACGGCAATGGAGCATACGAGGAGCTTAAAAATTGATAGCCTGCCTAACCAAGTAGCGGCTAAAGGCTTTTATGAAGGATTAAAACACATAATTAAAGATTATAGGGAGCAAATAGAAAAGATAAAATAATTATTTTTTGCTGAAGAGTTAAGGATTTACTTAGTTTATTGCATGCGTATTTGAATAGTATTTTTATCTGTCTATTGCTTAGTTTTGATAAGTCCATAATGATTTCCTTTTTTAATAATTTGTATAATATAAAAACTAAGGATGTTTTTTTAGAACTGATATCCTTATCAGTTTGTTGCAACAATTTAGATTATAACATTATACATCAAAAAAATCTTTAGATAACTTTTATTATTTTTATATGAAAAATATAATTATATGTACAATATATTTTTCCATTAGTATTATCCTCAATATTATTAATTATTGCTATTACTGGTTACATGCCTAATAGTTTTTATGTAATTTTAAGAATAATTATAACAGGAACATGTCTGTATTATATATACTTTATATCCAGTGAATTAAGTCCTTATGACTCTTTTAATCTAAAAACAATAATATTAGGACTATCTTTTACTCCTTTATGCCTGTTTGCAATAGTTTATAATCCTATTTTTATAGTTCATTTTAAAAAATCAGCCGGAAATAAAGTTAATATACTAGTATTAATATTTTTTATATTATTAATATTTAGTATTTCTAAATTAATAAAAACCAATCGTTTATAAAACTCTCTCCCTTATACTTCTGGCCTTGGTTAATTCTTTGGGCACTCATCGTTTGGCTCTATCAAAAAATAACATCCATGTCAACCAACAACTAACTATTAAATATTTGTCAAGTCCTATCTGTCCCATTAGTCTTATATGTCCTCTTAAAAGAAACTGAACTTTATGCTCACTAAACAGAAAAAATCCGATAACTGGTACGCAGTCTTTAAAGTTGACCGTAAATTGAAATGGATCAGCTTAAAAACTGAAAAAAAGAAGATTGCTGAAGCCCGTTATAATGGCCTCAAGAAACGCTTTGATGAAGATAGAGACTTACAGAAAGCTGGTTCTTTTGTCGGAATTAATCACGAACCTACGAAAGAGTTTCAGATCCGGCACCTCCCGAAATGCAAACTTAACCTCTCCGAACTTGTCGAGAAGCACGAGCAATTAAAACCAATCCCGCCCGGTAATATGAAGTGGCTAAAGATATTTTTAGCCTGGATGACAGACAAGCACCCGGCAATTATCGACGCTGCCGAAATAGATTTTGATATGGCAATAAACTTTATGCGCAAAGAATACGGCAAGAAGTCAGGAAAGACCTTTAACAATGTGAAATTTGCCCTCTCTGCTGTTTGGAAAGTTTTAATATCATACGGACTTGTGAATTACTGGACGATGATACCGAGCAAGGAAAAAGATCCTAAACATTACCGATACAGATAAAGGCAAGGCCAGCTTTCACAGCCTTCGCAAAACTTTTGTAACACGCTGCAAGGCGGCCAAAATAGACACAAAAACAGTAGCGGGAATTGTTGGACATATGGACGAAGAACTAACTACTTATTATAACAGTAATCACGATGAGGCAAAAGCTATTTTAGCACTCCCTTCTTATGTAAAAAGTGGCTAAGGTTTTGGCTAAGGTGTTTTTCTTTAATTGCTATTAATAATCTTTAACATTTGAGGCTAAATAGAAGTGGAGGTGGGGGGAATCGAACCCCCGTCCTAAATAAGCTTTCTGCAGACATCTACATGTGTATCTTGTCTTTAGTGTTTATCGTCCTCCGGATTTGCCGGCAAACAGGCTTCTTTCAGACTACTCTTCCTAAGCTTTCAGTTTCAACCCGAAAGATAGAAGCTGAAACCTAAGCAGTATTAAGAGTATACCTTACTGCTATATGGCATACAATTTACAGTGCTACTTAAGTATTAAGCAGCGAGAGGCATTGCTGCCCCAAAGTCTGTAGTTTTTGCATTTATTTGTTAATCGATGATTTACGAGGCCAACGATCATCCTCGACACGCCATCTGCATTCTACCGACCTAGTCGAAACCTGAACACCCCCGATTAACATAGCAAACAAAATGACAAATTTTGAAAGAACTTCAAGTAAATCAATTACTTAAATTGTATAAGAAAATAACATACTTAGTAGAAAAAACAATCTAATGATGCATTTTAGAGGAAAGGAAAAGTTAGACAAGGTGTCAAATTACTACTTATGAAGTACAATAGATTTTAAGTCTGATGTAGTAGCCATGTTAAGCCTAAGAAGCTCTCATGGTGAAAATTCGGGCACTGCGGGCTGAGATCCCGCTTTTTTTATTCATACGCATTTCATCTTTCCACCGTCACACGCAATTGCCTGCCCGGTAATATATGATGCTTTTTCCGAACCGAGAAATACTGCAAGAGCGGCAAACTCTTCAGGCAAGCCAAGTCTACCCATAGGTATTGTTTTTGCAACTTCGGTTTCATTTACACCTAACTCGATGAGGCGCTTTGTTTTTGTAAAACCAGGTAGAATTGCATTTACAGTAATATTATGTGGAGCAAGTTCGAGTGAAACCGTTTTCATTATTCCCATTAGTCCAAACCGATAAGCGTTCGATAGAGCCAGAGATGGTATAATTTCTTTGGATGAAGTTGAAGTGCTAAGAATAATCCTTCCCCATTTTCTCTCAATCATCTGAGGAGCAACAGCTTTAATAGCGTCAATAGCGCTTCTCCACAGACCTTTGTATGCAGTGTCCCAGTCTTCATCCTTCAAGTCCATAAAATTGCATTTCGGAGGGCCGCCTGCATTTGTTACGAGTATATCTATTTGCCCTATTTCCCTGATAACAGTTTCAACTAATTTTCTTCCTGCTGAAACTTCATTAAGATCGCAAACAAACGGTATGGAGTTATCAATTTCAAGTGAAGCTTTTTCAGCCCTTACTGAATCTCTGGAAACAATTGCGCAGATAGCGCCTTCCTGAGAGTAAGCTTTGGCTATCGCGTATCCTAATCCGCCTGAAGATCCCAGTATTAATATTTTTTTACCTTTTAATCCAAGATCCATATTATACCTCACTTTGTTCTACTGTTTTCAAATAAGCTTAAGAGCTTCGTCAAGGTCGTTGACAAGATCTTCTTTGTTTTCCAGGCCTACGGAAATTCTAATAGTGCCAAGGGATATTCCCATGGCTTTGAACTGTTCCGGAGGAAGTTCCTTTAAATAACCTATGGCAGGAGCTAAAATCAAACTTTCGTGCCCACCCCAGCTAACGCCTATTTTGAAAAGCTTAAGGGAATTAACAAAAGATTTAATATTTTCAATCTGATAATCTTTCATAACATCACATGAATTCTATTCTATTTCTTCCGTGTTCCTTTGCCTGATAAAGAAGTTTATCAGCGTGCGATATAAGTTCAATAAAATCTTTTTTACCTTCCATTGAAGCGATTCCTCCGCTTATAGTCAAAGAGAATTCAGGTTTATCATTGAATCGTATCTGAGATATTTTAGTTCTCAGGAAATCCGCTACATAAGCGGCGCTTTCAATAAATGTATTAGGAAGAATGATAAGAAATTCTTCTCCGCCATATCTGCCTGAGAAGTCAACTTTTCTAAGATTGTTTTTAAATATCTGGGCTATTCTCATAAGCACTTCATCACCGAAAAGATGACCGTAAGTGTCATTGATCTGCTTAAAGTAATCTATATCAAACATTATAACGCTAAGCGGCTGATTATAGCGCCTTGCTTCATCAAATCTTTTGGATAAAATATCTACAATATGCTTGTGATTAAATAGTTGAGTAAGACTGTCAATTACAATAAGTTTATTAAGAATTGCATTTTTTTCCTCAAGCATTTCAAGTGTGCGTTTGAGCTGCAACTCCGCTCTCTTGACTCTCATGGCATTGGTTATTCTGGCTATGAGTTCCAGTTTATGAACCGGCTTTTCTATATAATCAAAGCCTCCTACATCGAAGGATTTCTGTAAAATATCATCCCCTGTGGCTCCTGTGAGGAAGATAATAATCATGTCTCTATTTTTCTTTAGAATCTTTTTACAGAGTTCATGTCCATTCATTTCCGGCATTATCACATCAAGAAGAGCCAGGTCATATTCGTTATTATCCATTAACTCCAAGCATTCTTTCCCAGAGGTGCATGTAGTTACATCAAACTCATTGGAATCAAGAAGCATTTTTACAATGCTGAGTATTATGACTTCATCATCTACAGCTATAATCTTTATTTTTTCCATTTCAAACCGGGTTATCGTTAAAGCGCAACTATCATTAAGAGGATTTAAGGGCAGGCAACATGAAAAGTAAAGAGGATGAATTAAAAATCGGCACTTTTGGGTGTTCTGGGATAAGGAATCACATCACGGATATTGTTCATACCGCTGCAAAACTGTACCATTCTTTCAAAGCCAAGTCCGAATCCTGAATGAGGTACCGAACCGAATCTGCGAAGGTCGAGATACCACCAGAAGTCTTTTATATTCTGTCCCATATTTTTGATTTTTTCTTCAATTATTTCGAGCCGTTCCTCTCTTTGGCTCCCTCCGATTATCTCCCCTACTCCAGGAACCAGTACATCCATTGCGGCCACGGTTTTTCCGTCATCATTGATTCTCATGTAGAAGGCTTTGATATCTTTGGGGTAATTCATTACAATAACGGGGCCTTTGAAATAATTTTCTGTCAAATATCTTTCATGTTCTGACTGCAAATCTATTCCCCATTGAACCGGAAATTCAAACTTTTCCCCGGATTTTTCAAGAATAGAAATTGCTTCGGTATAAGTGATTCTCTTGAAGGTTGAAGCTTCGATTCTGCAAAGATTGTCTATTAGCCCTTTGGATATCCTGTTATCAAAAAACTTCAAATCTTCTTCAGAGTTTTTTAAAACACTCTTCATTAGGTAGCGGATATAATCCTCTGCAAGATCTGCGTTGTCATTAATATCCGCAAAAGCCATTTCAGGTTCAATCATCCAAAATTCAGCAAGATGCCTTCTTGTGTTTGAATTCTCAGCTCTGAAAGTTGGGCCGAAAGTGTAGATATTACCAAGAGCACATGCATAAGTTTCGCCTTCAAGTTGCCCACTGACCGTCAAATTTGCTTTTCTGCCAAAAAAATCTTGAGTATAATCTATATTCCCTTTTTCAGTTTTAGGAAGTTTTTCAAGATCTAGTGTAGTAACCTGAAACATCTCTCCTGCACCTTCACAATCGCTGCATGTAATGATTGGAGAATGAAGGTAGAGAAAACCTCTTTCCTGGAAAAATTTATGAGTTGAGAATGCCAGATCATTCCTGAGTCTGGCTATTGCTCCGAAACTATTTGTTCTTGCTCTCAAATGAGCTTCTTCCCTAAGTTTTTCAAAGGAAATCCTCTGCTTTTGCAATGGGTATATTTCTGGATCGCAAAAGCCTAACACTTTCAATGAATTAGCTCTGAGCTCAAGAGGCTGCTCCGTCCCCTGGGATTTTACCACAGTCCCGGTAATTTTTACTGAACATCCCGGATAAAGTTTAACAACATCTGATTCATAGTTAACCAGAGATGCTTCTGCAATAATCTGCAGGTTTCTAAAACATGAGCCGTCATTTAGTTCGATAAATGAGAACCCCCCTTTGGAATCCCGCCTTGTCCTAATCCATCCGCAAACAGTGATTTCTGAACCAATCTCCTCTTTACTCAGGACATTTTTTATATATTCTCTTTTCATACTGTATTTCTTGGTTTATTGAGTTATTTCATATTAAGCTATTTTCGGAAGTTTCTTCTGCCTTTTTAAGATTTTGGGTATAAACGGTCTTCTAAGTTCCTCTTCAAAGTTATAATTAACATTGAAATCATCTAAGGAATCCTTATCCGTTTTAGAAAGGAGGTTATACTCAATCATATTAAAAACAATATTCCCTATTGAAATAGGCTCTCTAATACCCCATTCCTGAAAAATTTCCAAGGACATTGGTCCAAACTTCTTAATTGCGTATTCTTTGATTCCCACAAGAAGTTCCATACCTGTTACATGCCTTGCCTTGCCTTTTTGCTGCTCAAAAAGTTTTACTGTGAAAATCACAGCGTCATTTACGAACTCATATGCATCTGGAGCATACCTGGCATCTTTAAGTGTTATTTTTTTTACGGTGTTGTAGAATTCATTACTTTTCATTAGATTTTCCTGCTTAATGTATCAGAAATTAAAAAGATCTTCCTGTACTGGAGTACTGGTGCATATTTCATTGATAATGCCATGGAGAGATTTAAGCTCATATTCTGCAGCTATCCTTTCCATGGAAGATTTATTTATCTTGTTTAATATTAAATCTTTAAGATTGCTTAACTTATCAAGTTCAAGATCGCTGTCGAGCGTGATTATTTTTATATTTCGCTCAAGCAGTTCCTTATTCTCCAGAAAAAGAGTTCTGAGCTTTTCGGTCTTGAGTTTTTCAGGAAACAAATAGATATTAGCGATGCTTCCGAATTCCTCAAGGAGTTTGGATGCTGTTTTTGATCCTATTCCAGGCAAACCTGTGATATTATCTGATGAATCTCCAACCATAGCCAGATAATCGACAATCTGATTTGGTCTTACCCCGTATTTTTGATAAACTTTGTCAGGTGTCCGTTCTTCAATTTCTTTGGTAAATGAATTTACTGCCAGGATAGTGACTCTTGAGTCGACAACTTGAGATATATCCTTGTCGTTAGTAAGAATTTTTATTCTTTCCGAAGTAATTTTTTTTGCAATAGCAGCGATAATATCGTCCGCCTCTACCCCTTCAGTTTCAATTATCCTCCATCCAAAAGAAGCTATAAGTTCCCTTATTGTTTCTATCTGACATCTCATGTCATCAGGCATCCCTGGTCTGTTGGCTTTATACTCAGAATGGATAGCGAGCCTCTCAGCAGGTAAGCCTTTATCAAAAACAAATGCTCCATATTCCGGATTGAAATCTTTCCTGAGAGAAATAAGGAATTTAGCGATGGCAAATATCGCGTTTGAGGGTTTGCCGTCCTTTGTAGTTAGCGACTTTATGGCATGATACCCCCTATAAATCTGGGCATAAGCATCAACAAGATATATTATATTTTCTTCCAAAATAATCTCTCCTTGTCCCTTAAACTTCCAGTGCTTCAAGAGCCAGAAATACCTCTTTATATGACTGATATCTTTGTTCAGGCTCTTTCTTTATCATTCTTCCGACTACAACTGCTAAATCGGCTGGAACATTTGTCATTTTTCTTGAAAGATCGGCTAGAGCAATAGGAGAATTATGTAATCTTATTAACTCTTTTACTGTTTCTGCTTTATAGAAAGTTTTACCTGTAAGGCAGAAATACAAAAGCATTCCAAGTCCATATATTTCACTGCGCATATCTTCTCCAGCGAAATTCAATCTCTCCGGGGCAATATTAAATTCAGGAGAGCCCTCCACAACGCTTTTTTGGAAATTAATCTCTTCCATTTTTGCGGAAAGACCAAAGTCTATTATTTTTATCAAATTATTATCTGAAACAAGTATATTTTGAGGTTTTATATCTCTATACAGGTATCCTCTATTGTATAAATGCTGTAATACAGAGAGCAGCTGCTTAGCCCAGTAAATGACATCTTTTACGACTGGAAGGTTTTCCGGAACTACAAGTTTGTCCAACCTGAACCCTTCAATGTATTCTAATATCATATAATAGCTGCCGTTCCAATCAAACATATCATAAGTCTTGCAGATATTGGGATGCTCATGCATCTTCTTGCCTATCGCGTATTCCTTAAGAAAAAGAGCCAGATCCGACTCATTCGATTCAGTCTCCTGCATAGAACTACTGCTCTTAAGCATTTTTATCGCTACAAATCTTTTTAGTTCTATTTCATAAGCTTTATAAACACTGCCGCATCCTCCTCCGCCCAAAGGTCTGAATACGCAGTAGTTTTGATTAACAAAAGATGGAATGAAGTTGAGTTCTGAACAATTTGGGCATTTCGCCATTGTAAAAGGCGTCATATTTTTAATTGAAAATGATTTAGAGCAATTCTCGCAGGAGATGTTCCCCTTTCTTATCTCCTGAAGGTTGAAAGCTTTTTTTTCTTTAAAAAAACCAAACATTATTGCTATTCCGATATATAAGCTTTTTATATTATAGGAAGTTTAACACTTATATGAGTTCTATCCATTAGTATTTTCTCTTTTTTATTTATAATATTAAATTATTTGGCTCAGGACAACTTAAAAACGAGGGATTGTAAATGAACTATACTTATCAAGGTGATAGCTATGACACACCAGTCGACGCACCTAAGGCAATAGGCGATACTCTCTTATTTAAACGCCGCCTCTATTTTTATTATAGATTCTTCAGTGTTATATATAAGGCCAATTCAGTTATTAAAAAGAAGGGTCAATATACAAACGAGGATTGGGCTGAAAATTCCTATTATACATTTAGATCCGTAGAAAATTGCGGTGGCAAAATCCATATAAAAGGAATGTCCAATATAATAAAGATTAAAGAACCCGTTGTTTTTATCGGCAATCACATGAGCACTCTTGAAACATTTCTTATACCAGGGATACTCTGTCCAAGAAAGCCCTCGAGTTTCGTTGTCAAAAAAGAACTGGTTGACTCCAAAATATTCGGACTTATTATGAAATCAACATCTCCTATCGTTGTCGGCAGAAGCAATCCTATGGAAGATCTTAAAACTGTTTTAAATGAAGGTACAGAAAAACTGAAAACAGGCCGTTCAATGATTGTTTTTCCTCAACATACAAGAAGTGCAGTATTTAAACCTGATGATTTTAATTCCATTGGAGTCAAATTGGCTAAAAAAGCTGGGGCGAAAATTATTCCATTTGCGCTTAAGACTGATTTTATGGAGAATGGAAAACATTTTAAGGACCTTGGCCCGATCCGCAGAGAAAGAGATGTCTATATTGAGTTCGCTGAACCTATGGACGTTGAAGGAAACGGAAAGGAAACTCATAATAAGATAGTTGAATTTGTTAAAAAAAAACTCCTTGGCTGGGGCGGAACCGTAGCTCAATGATTAAATGATCAAAACTGAAAATCTTACAAAAAAATACGGTTTTTTTACTGCCGTAAACTCCATCTCCTTCGAAGTAAAAATTGGAGAAGTAGTAGGTTTTCTCGGGCCAAATGGCGCAGGGAAAAGCACTACGATGAAAATACTTACTTCTTTCATTGCTCCGACTTCAGGTTCTACTAGCATAGCTGGCATAGATATCCAGAAAAACCCTGTTCAAGCAAAGGCTTTAACAGGATATCTGCCTGAAAATAGTCCTCTTTATAAAGATTTGACAGTTATGGAATTTCTCAAATTTTGCGCTTCCATAAGACGGATTCCCGGAAAAATGCAGAAGACCTCGATTGAAAAGGTAGTGGAAAGCTGCGGCTTGCATAAAGTTGTTTATCAAACAATCGATACCCTCTCCAAAGGATATATTAAAAGAACAGGTCTAGCTCAGGCGTTGATACATGACCCTCCATATCTTATTCTTGATGAACCAGCTGACGGTCTTGATCCTAACCAGAAAGCTCATGTTCATAACCTGATTAAAGATATGAGCAAGACAAAGGCAATACTTCTTTCTACACATGTTCTGGAAGAGGCACAGGAATTCTGCTCGAGAATAATAATAATCTCAAATGGAACTATAGCAGCTGAAGGATCCGTAAAAGATATATGCCTAAAGTATGGTCCGACTCTTTCTGAATCCTTCAGGAAACTTACTTTGCCATGAAAAACTTAAGACAAAAATATCCCTTTTCGATTCATTCTGTATTAATTTTAGCCAGGAAAGAGCTTCTTTCCTGCTTTATCTCACCTTTAGCTTATATTTTTATGATTATCTTCCTGCTGCTTGCAGGTTTAGTTACCTTCGGAGAAAGCCCTTTCGGGAATTTTCTTGGCAACAATATGGCATCTCTTACATATAGTCTTTTTAGTTTTTTCCCATGGCTTTTCCTTGTCCTGATTCCTCCTATTTCGATGAGAATGTGGTCAGAAGAACAAAAATCAGGCTCCATTGAACTTTTGCTTACAATGCCGATTTCAGTAACAGAAGCAGTAATAGGAAAATTTATCGCGTCCTGGCTGATTGTGACAGTTTCTATCTTATTAACATTCCCTTTGATAATTACTGTCAATTACCTAGGCAATCCCGATAATGTCCTTGTCTTTTCAGGTTATGTTTCAAGTATTCTGCTTGCCGGAAGTTATGTAGCAATAGGTTCAATCACATCAGCTCTTTGCAAAAATCAGATAATATCATTCATTTTCACCCTGATTATCTGTTTATTTCTACTCCTGATCGGACATCCTGCACTCAATAATCTCTTTTCTTCCTGGACACCGGTTTGGATAGCTAATATGCTTTCTGATTTAAGTTTGTTTCCTCACTTTTCATATATTCAGAAAGGAAGTTTTGAGGTTGAAGATATTACATATTTTCTCTCAATTATCATTTTCGGGATAGTCTCTTCACGCATCATAATCAAAACCAGATATCGGGGTAAAAATAATGATAGCTCTTTCAGAAGACTCGAAACTAATTCACCGCTTACAGCAATTGTATCAATTCTGGCGATTCTAGTGGTGTTAATAAATATCAACTTCCTTATTGGTAGAATCTTTACTCTTCCCATCGATATCACTACCGATCGACTTTATTCTTTTTCTCAGGGCACAAAAAATATTCTGAAAAACCTTAAACATCCCGTTACCATCCGTTTTTACAGATCATACAGCGAGAATAGCCTGCCTGTTCAATTACTAGCCTATGCCGAACGAATAGAAGATCTGCTCAGAGCCTACAGCAACCATGCTGAAGGAAAAATAATACTTGAATATTATGATCCTGTCCCGGAATCTTCTGCTGAAGAATCTGCCGTCATGGATGGAATCCAGACAAATACTCTCCCAACAGGAGAAAAATGCTATTTCGGCTTAACTATCAGCTATATGAATAGAAACAGCACTATTGCGTTTCTCTCCCCTGCAAATGAAAAAGTTATTGAATACGATATTACCCGTTCCATTTATGATTTAACTCATCCGGAAAAACCTGTCGTAGGAGTAATTAGTTCATTGCCTGTAATGGGAGGAATAACAGGGATGATTCCTTCTAGATTTACTCAATCACCTCCATGGATATTCTTACAGGAACTTCAGGAAATGTTTGATGTTAGATCCCTCCCCTACAACCTCTCAGGCATCGATGATAAAATTAACATACTGCTTGTTATTCATCCAGTTGGACTTCCTTCTCAAACAGAGTTTGCAATAGATCAGTTCCTGCTCAAAGGCGGGAGCCTAATGATATTTCTCGACCCTTACTGCATTGTTAAAACAGCTGTAACTCAGATTGATCCGCTTAGTCAGTCGCCTGTCCTTCCTGATTCCTCCAATTTGCCAAGATTGCTGAATGCCTGGGGAATGGATTTTTCTCAGGATCAGGAGGTTGTAATATCTCCTGAAAACGCATATCGCCAGATTGGCGACCCATCGGCCAAAGTCCATCCCGGAGTTCTGAACATACTTCCCGGAACAATGGCCAAAAGCGATATTATTACAGCCGGATTAAACTCGCTAAATCTAATCTTCTGCGGAGGATTCAATAAATATAATGATGTCAAATCCGAGAGTATAATAACTTCAACCGCGCTTTTCTTTACTTCACCATATGCAAACTTTTGCAATAATTTCAACTATTACCTTACTCCAGAAGAGCTTACAATTGACTTCAAGCCTTTAAATCATCCGATAAATCTGGGTTTGTATCTGACGGGTTTCTTCAACAGTGCTTTTCCCGAAGGAATTTCTTCCGATACTACCAGAAATTCTATTAAAAAATCAACTAAACAGGGAAATGTGATCCTCGTTGGAGATGCAGATATGCTTTTTAACAATTTCTGCGTAACCGAAAGTAAATCAGGAGGTAAGACAGTTTTGTCTGTACTTAATGGCAATATTGATTTTGTTCTTAATTCTGTTGATTTTCTTTCGGGGGATACCGATATAATGTCAATTCGTTCACGATCTTCAATTGAGAGAAAATTTACAAGACTGGAAGAGCTATATAATCAAACAGCAAGAATATACCAGGACAAACTCTCCACCCTCCAGAAAAAACTGGTAGACGCAGAATCTTCTGTTTCCAAAATACAGGGAACTGATAACTCAAAAAATATTTCTCAGTTAACATCTGATGAACTGCAAGCTCTCCAGAAATTCCGGAAAGAAGCCAGGAAAGCCAGGACAGAGCTTCATTCCATCAGAAAAGAATTGAGAACTAAACTGGACAGAACAAAGACATCAATAATCTTCTTTGATGTGGCTCTCATCCCCATACTCCTTGGAATATTGGGAATTACAGTTGCCATCGTAAGAAGAAGAAAACACAAGAAAAATCTTATTATGTTAAATATTAGATAGCTATTATGACAGGAAAAAATGCATTAATTATTTTGCTCTCAGCGGTTATTTTAAGTGTAATATCCCTTTTTCTGCTTCTTAATAAAAATACTTTCGTGTCATCCTACAACAGCGTAATAGGAAAAACATTGCTTCCTTATTTCGCTGAAGCTGAAATTAAAGAAATAAAAATACTCAAACCCGGAGGAAGAAGCATTAGCCTAGTGAAAAACGAAAACGCTCAATGGAGTGTAGGCAACCATTTTAATTATCCGGCAGATACAGAAAAAATAAACGCGATTTTGCAGGAGCTTGCTTCTCTTAAAGCAATTCAGACTGTAAACATTGAACCTGAACAGTTTAAGGCTCTAAAGCTCATCCATCCTTCTGACAATGAAAAGAACACTGGAACAGAAATCCGCGTCATTGGATTGGACAACAAAACAATCTATTCTCTAATAGCTGGAACGAAAAGAATAGACTCATCTGGATCAGCTAAAATTACAAAAGGCAGGTATATTCTACTATCTAACTTAAAAGAGCCTGTCCTATGCGAAGAAAATCTGGATGAAACAAAGTACTCGGCAAAAGAATTTCTCCGTCCGGAATTTTTAACTATTAAAGACATAAAAAAAATACAGCTTAACAAAGGCAGTAACTTATTATGGACAATACTGAAGAAAGATCAGGATGCAGAGTTTGAACTTGCTGATAAAAATTCTGAAGATAAAGATATTAATATTAACAATGTCTATTCTATCGTTTCAACTTTAGAGTCTTTAAAGTTCGATTCAATAGCAGATCCTTCAATGAAACCTGCCTCTACAGGCTTGGATAAACCATATACGCTTAATGTAGAAACATTCGGGGGAAAGAACTATCAGCTGTTAATAGGGAAAAAATTTACAAATTATTATTATGTCAGGATAAAAGCCTCTTCTTTTGATGATGGAGAAAAATGGATATATTTGATAGACAAATCGCGGATTATTCCTCTGATTCAAAGCCGTAAAGAACTGACTAACAGAAAGAAAAAAATCCAAATACATCCAGAAAAAATATATTCCAACCCGATAAGCTGATTATAAAACATAAAAGGAGAGTCGCAGTCTCTTCTCCTATGCGTGGAAACATAAAAAAATATCTCCCAAAAATCAATATATTATAGTTATGAATCTGAACTTTAAAAAGAACGAATTTTTCAGGGGAGCCTTATCTATCCTTAAGGCTCTAAGGGACAGAGGATTCGATTCCTATTTTGTAGGAGGCTGCGTAAGAGATGCCATTCTGGGAGTGGAAATTAAAGACATTGATATAGTTACATCAGCCCTCCCTTCACAGATAAATTCTATTTTTGATAGGACTCACAATATAGGCGCAGCTTTTGGCATAGTAAATGTAGTAATAAATTCTATTAACTATGAGGTCGCTACATTTAGAAAAGAAACATCTTATAAAGACGGCAGGCATCCTGATTCGGTAGTTTTTGCAAAAACCCCTCAAGAAGATGCAATGCGGCGCGATTTCACAATCAACGCTCTGTTTTATGACCCGTTTCTCGATAGCATACTAGACTATAGCGAAGGTCTTTTAGACCTTAAAAGGGGGTTATTAAGAACTATCGGAAAAGCTGAAGGCCGGTTCAACGAAGACTACCTAAGGATGCTTAGGGCAATCAGATTCACTTTAAGATTTGGATTCGATACAGCCCCGGAAATAATTTCATCAATAAAATTAATGGCTCCAAAGACTCTTTTGCTTTCAAAAGAAAGAGTAAGAGATGAATTGACCGGAATCCTTACAGGCCCGAATCCTGACAAAGGGCTCGATATGCTTTATCAATCAGGTATTCTTAAGGAGCTTTTACCTGATATATTTGCAATGAAAGGAATAAAACAGCCTCCTGAGTATCACCCTGAAGGTGATGTTTTTGAACATACAAAATTGATGCTTTCTCACATGCCCTGCCCTTCGGATGAACTTGCCTGGGCAATCCTGCTTCATGATGTAGGAAAACCTTCCACTTTCAAAATCCGGGATGACGGAAGGGAAACATTCGTTTGTCATGCTGATTGCGGAAGCATGATTTCCGAAAAAATTTTGAAAGAGCTCAAATTTCCTGCTCTTTTTACAAACAATGTCTGCTATGCCGTTAAAAACCACATGCGCTTTGCCTCTGTGACAGAGATGCGTCCTTCTAAATATAAAGCAATTATAGCAGCTTCAACTTTTCCGCTGGAGCTTGAGCTTCACAGGATTGACTGCATTTCTAGCAATAAGTTTACTGATTCATATACTTTTCTTCTTGATAAACTTATTGAACAAAACGGCGAAAGGATCCTTCCGGAAAGGCTGCTCAAAGGAAAGGATCTGATAGAACTGGGATTTAAACCAGGCCCTGAATTTAGCAGAATTCTTGAAAAAATTGAAGAAATGCAGCATGACAAACTACTCAATACCAGAGAAGATGCCTTAGAATATATAAGAAGAAATTTTTAAAAACTCTCAAATAATACTAGGATTTTATATAAGATGAAAAGTTTTCTTATCGAAGGAACAAGAGTTCCCCTTGGAGGGCAAGTTACCGTAAGTGGAAATAAAAACGCAGTCCTGCCGATGATTGCGGCATCTATACTTACTGACAAGACTGTAATCCTCCACAATGTTCCCAATATAGTTGATGTAAGTATTATGCTGAAGATAGCCCAGGATCTCGGAACATCAGTTAATTTTAGCGGAAATACTCTCACTCTCAGTACTCCATCAGTTCAAAATCCTGTTATTTCCAGAGAGTATTGCACTAAAGTCAGAACATCTCTTCTTTTTGCAGGCCCTCTTATAAACCGCGCGGGACATGCCTCGCTCTGGCCTCCGGGAGGAGATGTGATAGGAAGAAGGCGGCTTGACGGACACTTTTATGGTTTGATCTCTCTAGGTGCTCAAATTGAATATGAGGAAAAACCTTATACTTTTAAAGCATCAGCCAGACTGAAAGGAAGAGACCTCTTTCTCGACGAAGCCAGCGTCACTGCGACTGAACACCTCATGATGACTGCCGTGCTCGCAGAAGGTCAGACAACAATCAGAAATGCCGCTTGTGAACCCCATGTATGCGACCTGGGAGAACTTCTGATAAAAATGGGCGCTAATATTTCAGGTCTTGGAACGAATACTATAACCATAGAAGGAGTAGATAAACTAAATGGCGCCGAACACACTGTTCAGGGCGACCATATCGAAGCTGCAAGTTTTCTCTGCCTTAGCGCGGCGACAGGTGGAGAACTTAATTTAAAAGGAATTACCACAAGACATTTCTGGATGACACGGCGTGTATTTGAAAGATTTAATGTCAGGATGGAATTATATCCACAGGAAGGAAGAATCTTTCTGCCCGGCAACCAGGAGCTTGAAGTTCAAAAGGATTTCGGCAATGCCATTCCGACTATAGACGACGGACCATGGCCACAATTCCCAACTGACATGATGAGCTGCATGATTGTTATGGCTACTCAGGCAAAAGGAACAATAATGTTTTTCGAAAAAATGTTTGAGTCTCGTATCTATTTCGTCGATAAACTTATAGCAATGGGAGCCACAGCTATTGTTTGCGACCCGCATAGAGCAGTAATTTCAGGTCCTACTCTCCTAAGGGCATCTGAACTGCCCAGTCCTGACATCAGATCTGGTATGGCTCTTCTGATAGCAGCTATGTGCGCAAAAGGAAAAAGTACTATCCATAATGTCGAAATGATTCAGCGTGGTTATGAAAATCTGGAAGCAAAACTTACTTCACTCGGCAGTAAAATAACTCCATTGAATTAAGTGCCGTCAACAAATAAGAATCACTGATAATTTATCATTACTGCCAGAATCATAAAGCCTATACTCAGAAGCATTAGATAAAGATAGAATTTCAAAATAAACTTGAACCATATTCCATATTCGATTCGAGCTACTCCCAGCGTTCCCATCAAAGCAGCCGAAACCGGCATTATACAGTGAGTCCACCCATCGCCTAATTGAAAGGCCAGGACGGCTATCTGCCGTCCGACTCCAACAAGGTCTGACAACGGAGCCATAAGAGGCATTGTAAGAGCTGCCTGTCCCGATCCGGATGTGATCAAGAAGTTAAAGAAAGCCTGTGCTATAAACATAGCTATCGCAGAAAAATATTCATTCAGTCCGCTGCAAAGCCTTGCTGATTCATGCAGAAATGTGTTTAACATCGTATAATCCCCCGGATTATCTCCTCCCATCATCTGCACTATTCCGTTTGCCATTCCTACAATAATTGCTGCAGGGAGCAAATCCGCAGCTCCTGACTTAAAAGACTTAGCAAGAGCATTTATATTCATATCATTAATTCTTCCTAGTGAGGCAATCAAACCTATTAGAAGCCCCATTGAAAAGAATTGCGTCGCCAATTCAGGAATATAATAATTTTCAAAAATTACCCCGTAAATTACCCAGATTATACCTGCGAATAAAACCGTTATAATCAACCACGAGGTTATTCCGAAATGCTTTTTAAAATCAAATTCTGAAAGTTGGTTTCGAAAATATTCATCTCCCTGATAATTCATCGATTTGCTGGGATTTTTCTGAATCGAGCGAGCATGCGCAACTGTAAAAACAATTAAAGACGCAGTAAAAACTGCCCACATGACGATCCTGAAAAAAGCTCCGGAAAGGACAGGCACATTGGCTATTCCCTGTGCTACAGCAACTGAAAAAGGATTCATCCATGAAGTGGCGAATCCGACCTGAGTAGCAAGATATGATACAAGCACAGCAGTAATAGAGTCATATCCCATCGCAACCATCATAGGTGCGAGGATAAGAGCAAAAGGGATTGCTTCTTCGCTCATTCCGAATATTGCTCCTCCAAGAGAAAAAAGGCATATCAGAACCGGCAGGATAAGTATTTTTCTATTGCTCAACCTGCCAATAATTTTCATTATTCCGGCTTCTATTACGCCAGTTCTCATAATTATCCCAAAAGCTCCTCCTATTATTAGGATAAATATCATTATCCCGATTGCTCCGCCGTTTCGGCTTCCGGAAGTCATTCCGTCATAAACGAAATTTAGAAACCCTCTATTTCCGTCAACGCCAAAAAATGAAGGAGGAGAAGTTACTTCTACGCCCTGAGCATTCTTCTGAACCTGATAGCTGTCTGCAACTACTACAGTACGACTCTTTGTGATTCCTCCTGTCTCATAACTGACTTTATGGGTATCAAACTTTCCTGCAGGAACAATGAAACTGAGCAAATAAACTACAAATACAACAATAAACAGAATCACGAGAGTGTCCGGAATATTTATCATTTTCGTTTTTTGCGAGAAAGAAGAAACCTCACTCATTATATCTCCTTAGTAATAGTTTGTTGTGTCTTTATTTATGTCGTTATTTTTGAGTCTACTTAAAACTGATTTCAATTCAATAGAGAACTTCCATTTAGATAGAAATTTTGAGTGATAAGAGAGCAGTATTTCATATTTCAGTTGCCCTTACTTGGAAATACTATTATATTTAGAACATCAAATTATAATACTGCATAGAATAAGCTTACTGGCAGATTGTGGAAAATCTGTACTTTTGAGCTAAACTTTAAGTAAATACTTAAGGTGGAAAAGAAAATTGTTTTGAGGCCATTAGAGAATATATGAAACTTTCAGAGTCTTTTATAGAAAAGCATAAGAGTTTGGTCAATTGGGATAAAGTATCCACATATCAAAAACTTTCCGAAGAGCTTATTGAGAAATATAAATATCTGGTAGACTGGAAAAAAATCAGCGCTTACCAAAAACTATCTGAAGAGTTTATAGATGCTCATAAGGAACTTGTCGATTGGCAATCTATTTGCGCTCATCAGAAATTATCTGAAACTTTTATTGAGTCACATAAAGATTTAGTTGATTGGAAAACAGTCAGCAGCAATCAGAAACTGTCAGAAAAATTTATTGAAGAATTCAAAGACTTTCTGGACTGGAGTAATATCTGTTTGTATCAAAAACTCACAGAAAAATTTATTGAAAATCATAAAAACCTTATTGAATGGGAAGAAGTAAGCCTTCGCAAGGATCTATCAAAATCATTAACCGAAAAATATAAAGATAAATTAAACTGGGGAATTATCAGCCATAGGCATTGGCTCTCTGAATCTTTTATTGCAAACAACAAAGAATATGTTGACTGGGAAATCATTAGTTCATATCAGAAACTTTCAGAATCCTTTATAGCTAAGAATAAGAATAAGGTAAACTGGAAGAGCATAAGCTCGCACCAAAAACTTTCTGAAAACTTCATTAATAAGCACAGATATGTCCTTGATTGGAAAATGATCTGCAAACATCAGAACCTCTCTGCCTCCTTTGTCGACAAAAATGAAAATTTGATAGACTGGAAATGGATTAGCCACAATCACAATCTCTCAGAATCGTTTATTGAGAAATATAAAGACAGATTGAACTGGGAAATGATAAGCCATAACAAAGAATTATCAGCTTCGTTTCTTATAAAAAACAAGGATCTTCTCAACTGGAAGACAATAAGCGCCAATCATAAGCTGTCTGAATCATTTATTGACAACTATAAGCATTTAGTTTATTGGGGTATTATCAGCGAACATCAGAGCTTATCCGAGAAATTTATCGAAAAATATAAACACCTTGTCGATTGGAAGAAAATTAGCGAACATCAAAATCTGTCAGAAAAGTTTATCGAGAAATACAAAAATAAAGTTGATTGGAAACTCATTAGTCTTTACCAGAACCTTTCCGAAAAATTCATAGAACAACATAAAAATAAAGTCGATTGGAGCGTAATAAGCCACACCCAGAAATTATCCAAGAAATTCATTGACAAACATAAAGACCTGATAAACTGGGAAGAGCTGGCTTTGGTTTAAAAACAACCCAGCGAACAGTCGCAAATCTTAATGGAATTAGCGTTACAGAGTTCGCCTATTTTCATCAGAGAAACATCATTTTTGGCAGAAATATCCCATGCAGCTGAACAGGAAAGCTTTTCTTTGCCATCTGATTTTATAGAATGCTTTTGTATAAGTTCAAGAATCTCCTTATCATTCATCTCAAAACCTCTTGATTGTTAGAAATTTTATTATCACAACAAAAATTATTACAATCCCGATAGAAAGAACGCTGGCAGCCATCCCCATACTAAAATCGCCCGATGATATATTTATGTATATATTTATCGGAATATTTTCAGTTTTATACGGGATTCCTCCCCCTATAAGAAGAGTTGCTCCGAATTCTCCCATACATCTTAACCAGGCAAGGACTACGCCTGACATAATCCCTCTAAAAGCTATTTTAAATGTTGTGTCATAGAAGGCCTTACAGGGTTTGCTGCCAAGAGTCATCGCTATAGTTTCATAGATCTGTGGAACAAGTTCAAAAGAAGATTTTGATGCTTTTATAATCAAGGGCAGAGCTACTATAAACTGGGCAGCAACAGCTCCTGAGGGCGTAAAAATAAAGGTGTAAATATTTTCTATATAAGTGCTTTTTAAGAAGGTTATAAGAAGAACCCCTACAATAAGAGGGGGTAGAACCATCGGGATGTCCACTATCACATCGACTATGTCTGATAGCGCGCTTCTGTTTCTTGCCAAATAAAGTCCGGACGGAAAACCAAAAACAAAAGCAAAAAGAGTGGCAAAAAAAGAAGTCTGCAAACTAAATAGTACTGAATATAGGAACTCTTTGTTTTTTAAAAGTTTCGAAACATCCTCCATCTTGATATTGTAGAAACTTACAGCTATGACCGCCAATATTATAAACAGCAAGATTATAGGAAAAGCTCTGTAATCTATTTGTAATCTCCTCATTGTGAACTATCTCCAAGTAGAGGATAGCCGTATTTATCAAAGATTTGCCTGTTTTTAAATATAAATGCAATGAATTCCTTCGTGTTTTTTTCTGATGATTCTGATTTTAAGACTGCGAGATAAGCATAACTGTCAATATTGTATTGTTTTGGAATTTCAACATACTCCAACTTGTTTGCCCTGGCAACAGTATCAAAAATAAGAGCCGCGTCAACACTATTGATTTCCAGATATGATACGCTTTGATTAATATCCAAAGGGCACCCCTTTTCTCTTTCTCTGATTTTCCTGACAATTTCTTTGGGCATTTTCTCTTCAATTGAAAGAAAAGTAAGAGCAATAGCCATCGTTCTGGGATTACCTAAAGCTATTTTATAATCACCGTTGATTAACTCGTCAAAAGACAGTTTCTTGCCTTTATACTTTTTAGCAAGCCCAAAAACAGGTGTTTGCTCCAGAAGTTTCACATAGCGCTTAACCATACTTTTATCTTTTATAATCGTAAGGAAATCATCTGAAGCAGGAGTAAAAAGATCTCCTCTGCCTGAAAGAGTTATCTGGCTTATAAGTTCACCGGAACCGCCGGCAATAACAATCACATTGAAGTCTTTTTTCTGAGCATTGAATTTTTCTGCAGCTTCTTTTGCTACCTTGGAAATAGAAGCTGCCACATACCAGTAAAGTGTATTACTTTCCCCTCTTATGTCTAAAGGAAAATAGTAACAAAAAAATACAGCAATCAGTAAAAGTTGAGTTCTTTTCATAATTATTACCTGCAGAATATCATTGATTCTTCATCTAAGTAAATTAGAGCCCTGTCGCTTTTAGCTAGATTTGTTTTCTTGAGATAAGTCTCTGAAACATTCACTTCAAACCTATAACCGGAATCAGAAAGGAATAACAAACTTCTGTATGCTCCTCTTCCGTGATCTTCGAGTATAGTGCCATAGAAAGAGTTAATTATTCCCGGACTTTTTTCCTTATCCACATTGAGAACTCTGATTTTTTCCGGTCTTACACAAAGATATTTAAAACTATCACTTATTTTTCTGCATGAAGATATCATTATGCCATTTTTAAGATGCACGAGTCCTCCATTATCTTCTATTTTTTCTATAGGCCATATATTTCTGTAGTCAAAAAGTCTGGCAGTTCGGCTTAATTTTGGGTTTTCAAGTATTTCAGTTGATTGCCCGAATTCAATTACTTCGCCATTATCCATCACAACAAGCTCTTTGCCGACACAGTAACAATCCTCAATGTTATGGCTGACAAATAAAAGTGGAATACTTTCGTCATCTGCAATATCTATTACTATATCTCTAAGACAATTTTTTATGGGAGAATCTAAACCTGTAAAAGGCTCATCCAAAAGCAGAATACATGGATTAATCATCAAAGTTCTGGCAAGAGCCGCGCGCTGCTTTTGACCTCCTGACAAAGAAGCAGGATATTCTTCAAGTTTGGATTCTATCTGTAGTTTGTCAACAAGTCGGCAAAATCTTTTCTTATCGGCAGTTGTTTCACTCCTTCTGCTCCCGTATAGAATGTTATCTTTTACTTTCATATTGGGAAAAAGAGCGCTCTCCTGCGGTAAATAACCTATATTCCTTTCATAAACAGGTAAATCAATCGAATCAGCGCTAGAATACAGACATCTGTTTTTTACGCTGACAAAACCTGAATCTGGCGTGCAGATACCGCAGATCATCTTAAGGAGAGTGGTTTTCCCGCAGCCTGATGGACCAAATATTACAATTCTATTGCTCGTAAGTTTAAAAAAAAAGTTCATTTCATCTTTCTTAAACTTCTTTTTCAATTCTATTCTTATCATTAAACTATAGAAAATATTACTTTGTTTTATTAAAAAAATTGAAATCTGCAGGAGACCTTATAATTATACCCAAAGGGTATTTGAATATTAGTTTTATTTCGCACATATGAACTCATTTTGTGTAAATATTTTTCGAAAATCATTTCGCTTTAAGTATACTAAAAGGATATGGCAAATAATTTATTATTCAAAGTTTAACTTAAAAATATGAAGAACAACAAAATAATACCAATCTCTTTTGCTCTCTTAATAATATCTATATTAATAATTTTGAGAACATGTTCATTTTAAACCCTTTAAAATATTTTTTTAAATTCTTTATTGTCATCCTTCTCATGCTTGGATTAATATGGGGTCTTATTTCCATTTACAGAATCATAACTTACACATCAATAACGAAAGAATCAGTCTTAACAATCCTTAAAAGCGAAAACATTGTATTCCTTGTGACTGATAGAATTGTATCTCAAATATATGTTGAAATATCAGAAAACAGCCCTCTTCTTGGGAAAAGGGAAGGAATCCTTATTGGGACTGTGACAATGTATTACGGGATTGACCTTGCCAAATTAGATTCTTCATCAATTCAGAAAACCGATAACGCTATTATTGTCTCCCTTCCCGAACCTGGCGAGCTTGATTTCAGCGTAGATCCGTCAAGCTTGAAATATATTACCAAACGAAGCGGACTGAATGTAATTGCTGATTATATCTTGAATAGAGATATTGAACAGGAACTTCGAGGGCAAATGAATAAAAATGCCCTGATATTTTTCAAGGATAAAAATCTAATCCCCACAAAATCCAGGATAATAGCCAAACTTGATTCTTTCTTTGAACCTATTGCGAAAGAGCTTAATACAAAAATTACTTTTAAATAAATATTCCTGATAAAACAATAAAAGAAACAGTCCTTAAATAAATGAATCTTCGTGAGCTATTATCACTATAGTTTGATCATCGTTTCTCTCTGAATGTCCGCAGAATTCATCTATATTTCTAAGAATCCTGTCAGCTGTTTTTGATGGTGAATTTTTCCTGCAGCAAGATTCATAAAACACATCGGACAATCTTTCAGAGCCAAACTCCTCGCGGTTAGCATTAAGCACTTCAGTTACTCCATCTGAAAAGAGAAGCATTGAGTAATAAGGCTTAAACGTGAAGGCTAGCGAATCATATAAATTAGCCATATCCGGAGGAAGCAGCCCCAATGCCGCTCCATTGGGCTTTATCTTTCTTATTTTCTGCCTGGATGAAAATATTATCAGCTCAGTGTGCCCTGCCCTGGCTAATTCCACGGATTTTTCCTTTCGGTTGAGCAGACAGCATATAACTGTGGCGAACCGCCCCTCGTCTGTTTCCCTGTAAAGATTAGAGTTCAGTTCTAACATCATATCGTTAAGAGTAGTAAACCTGGCAGAGTTAGCCCTTATGAAACTCCTGGTCATGGCCATCATCATGCAGGCCGGCAATCCTTTTCCGCTGGCATCTCCCAACACTACCAAAAGTCTGTCATCGTCTATCTCAACAAAGTCATAAAAGTCTCCGCTGACTTCTTTTGATGATCTTGTACATGCGTATATTTCAAAGGGGCTCCATTGAGGCGCTCCCTTGGGAAGAAGTGATTGCTGGAGCAGTCTGGTAACTTCTATTTCTTTATCTAGCTGGCTCTTATTTGACGCAATGTAATATGATTGCATAATTTGATTGACAACAGAAAAAACCCGTGTCAGGGATTCGAGTAGAACAAATTGTTTTTCTGAAAATTCAGCGCTGCTTATTTCGTTGACTGCGCATATGATACCTGTTATGGCATCATCCTGTATAAACGGACAGGCCATAAAAGAACTAATGGAATGAGAGCAATCCAAAGCTGATAATTGAGGAGAATACGAAACATTATTTATCAATAGGCCTTTTTTAGCCGCGGCAATCTCTCCGAATATTCCTTCATTTATATCTATTTTATCCTGTTTTAGGGCATCAATTACAAATCTTGGTTTGCTTAAGATAAATTTCTTATTGCTAAAAATTATGGGAAAAGTGTCAGTATAGCCGACAGGGATGAAACAATTGGAGTTGCTCAGTGTATATATACAAAGATCCTTTGCGTTTATTATAATAGCTATTTTTCTTGCAAGTTCAGAATAAACATTAGGATCATGAAGATTCGAGGAAATCTTTTCTGCAAAAAACTTCATAAATTCGCCTACTTGCATATATTTATCAGAAATCGATCCTGTATCCATTTTCAAATCATGATAGGATTTCCGATAAGCAATGAGCATAGTCAGCGAAATGATGAAAGCCGCCAGTAAAACAATTAAAAAAATTACCAGAACTAGTATAAGATTAAAATCCATATGAATATGAGACGATTCCTTTATTACTTCGAAAGAAACATTATATTGGGATTTAGAGAGAAAACAACGATATAGAAGTCCTTAAAAAGAAAAAAAGAGCGCCGGAGAGCGCCCTTTTAAAATAACATTGATAAAATTTAGAATTACTTAACTGCGTTTCCTGATGCTTCGACATTGTAAATATTAAGGAGTCCTGGAATAATCGGGATAATCCAATTCTTTTGTGACTGTAAATCCAAGACGGATGTAGCACCTAATTCCTTAGCTTTGGTTGTAACCATTTTTGCTACAGGGCCTTCCTGAGTAGCATCTTCTGAAAACCATGCGATTGAACCTGGTTTTTCTGCGCTTCCTACAACCAATGGAGCTACAACACATCCATATAACCCTAAGCTACTAGCACTAATATGTGCGACATTAGTCCTGGAATCTGATGACAATTGCTGTCCATTAAGGTCTGCCCCCTGAACTACCTTCACAGATGAGCATCCTGCTATCAGGATTAGAGCCATAGCTGCAACAGCACTAAACATTAATTTTTTCATTAGTTTTTCTCCTTTAAGATTTAGTTTGATCAACAAGCACCCAGATGCTTGTTTCGATATTAACTGAATCTTATGGAAAAGAATGGTCTTTGCAATATGTTAGGTAAATGTTTATTGAATTTATTTTTATTTTTCTAATCTTTTAAGCTGAAATGAAATTAACTTTCAGCTATAGTCATATCATATATTTTTTTGAGTCTCAAAATTAATAAACAAAAGACAGGAGAGCTAGTGTGAAACGCCAATTAATGGTTTTCGTAAAGCAAGTACCTGATACAAAGAACATTTCGGGCGAAGCTATGACGCCTGAGGGGACAGTCAATAGAGCCGCGCTGCCGGCAATATTCAATCCTGAAGATCTGAATGCTCTTGAATTAGGTCTGCAACTCAAGGAAAAATATAACTTCAAAGTTATAGTAGCTACAATGGGACCGCCAAATGCATCTGAAGTGCTTAGGGAAGCCCTCTACAGAGGAGCTGATGAAGCAATTCTTATTACTGACAGGGCTTTTGCCGGAGCTGATACCCTTGCTACCAGCTACGCGCTAAGCTGCTGTGTAAAATCTATCGGCAATGTAGAACTTATACTTTGCGGCAGACAAGCTATAGATGGAGATACTGCTCAGGTTGGCCCTCAGCTTGCTGAAAAACTCAATATCCCTCAGATTGCCTATGTAGAAGAAGTCATAGATGCAAGCGGAAAGTCTATCAAGGCCAGACGCGCCATTGAAGGTGGTTATGAAATTCTCGAGTCTCCTTTACCTACATTGCTTACAGTAATTGATGCCAATGAACCAAGACCTGCTTCAGCTAAAGGCATAATGAAATATAAAAAAGCCAAAACCCGTTCAGAAGTAGCAAAACAGCTCAGAGATGCTGATTATACTGAAGCTGCTGTTTTAGCTGAAAAAGAGACTATCCTCAGATCTAAAAATCTCTGGATACACGAATGGGATGCCGCAAAAATTAATGCTGATGTAAATAGAATCGGATTAAAAGGTTCACCGACTAAGGTCAAAAAAATTGAAAGCGTCGTATTGAAGGCCGGCAAAGTCGTTTCTATTGAACCTTCTGAAGCAGGTATCAATGGACTGATCCGCGAACTTATTGAAGACCATACTTTAGGGTGATTAATATGAGTACAAGAGGAAATGTTTGGATTTTTATAGAACAGGAAGGCGGAAAAATCGCTGAAGTCAGCCTAGAATTGGTGTGCAAGGCTACTGAACTTGCGAAACGCCTTGGAACTAAAAGCGAAGCAGTAATACTTGGAGATAAACTTGATGGAAAATTCGATGTCCTTTTCCATTATGGTTGCTCTACAGTCTATCAGATAGAAGACAAGGCACTCGAACCTTTCACGGTTCTTCCTTACGCACAGGCGCTTGTTAAACTGCTCAAACAGCATAAACCCAATATTCTGCTCTTCGGTGCCACTCTTAAAGGAAGAGAACTTGGACCGAGAGTAGCCTCTGAAATGCTATGCGGACTTACTGCTGACTGCACAGACCTTCAGATTGATGATTTCGAAGATAAGATCAATAAAGCTAATTACAAAGACAAGCTCATGCAGATTAGGCCTGCTTTCGGAGGAAACATTATCGCCACAATCGTAAACACTTGGGAAGATCCTCAGATGGTTACGGTAAGAGAAGGCGTAATGAAGCTTACAACTCCGGACACATCAAAAAAAGGCAAAATAGTCAAAATCACTCCGGAGCTTTCTCCTGAAACAAAAGTAATGAAGGTTATTGAGAGAGTAAGAAAACCAAAATCTGTCGATCTCAAAAAAGCTTCAATCATAGTATCCGGCGGTTATGGCGTAGGCACAAAAGAAAACTTTAAACTGGTTGAACAGCTGGCTGAAGCCCTTGGCGGTCAGGTGGCAGCTTCCCGCGCAGCTGTTGATGCTGGGTGGATAAACCACGATTACCAGGTCGGACAAACAGGAGTTACAGTAAGACCTAAGCTCTACATTGCATGCGGCATTAGCGGTTCAGTCCAACATGTCGCAGGCATGAACGAAAGCGCGAAAATAATCGCGATCAATAGTGACCCTGAAGCTCCTATATTTTCTGTAGCTCACTATGGAATTGTCGGAGAACTTAACGATGTCATTCCAAAAATAATCAAAGCCTTCAAGGCTAAAGTCTAAGGAGGTTGAAGATGTCAAACTTTTTTACTGATAATAAAGATCTCCAGTTCACACTGGCAAATTTGGAGCTCGAAGATGTTGTAAAATTCCGCGAAAATAGTTATAAACAAGCTAATGAATTCGATTACGCTCCTGAAAATCTGGATGACGCAAGAGATAGCTACAAGAAAGTCCTCGAAGTAGTAGGAGAAATTACCGGAGAAAGAATAGCCCCAAGAGCAAGGGTAATTGATGAAGAAGGCCCTCAATTTGAAAGCAATAAGGTTACCTACCATCCGCTAACAATCAATAATCTTGAAGACCTCAAGAAAGCAGATCTCGCAGGAGTAATGCTTCCCAGGGAATTCGGCGGCCTCAATTTTCCTGTTACGATATATACTATGATGACAGAAATGGTTTCCAGAGCAGACGCAAGTTTGCAGAACCTCTTCGGGCTTCAGGATATAGCCGAAACAATCTGCGAATTTGGTACCGAAGATCAAAAACAGAGATTTCTGCCCAGATTCGCATGCGGCGAAGCTGATGGCTCTATGGATTTAACAGAACCTGACTCAGGATCTGACCTCCAGTCAGTGCGACTGAAAGCCACTCTGGATCCGAAAACCAATCAGTGGTACCTGGACGGAATGAAGCGTTTCATCACTAACGGCTGCTCAAAAGTCCATCTTGTACTTGCCAGATCAGAAGAAGGCACATCTGACGGGCGCGGACTTTCAATGTTCATTTGCGAAGCATGCCCTCAGCTGGTTGTAAGAAGAATTGAACATAAACTCGGCATCCATGGCGTGGCTACGGCAGAACTACAATACAATCATGTGCCAGCTGAACTTTGCGGAATGAGAAGGCGCGGACTTACAAAATATGTAATGAGCCTAATGAATGGCGCTCGCGTAGCTATCAGCGCTCAAGCTCTTGGTATAGCTGAAGCAGCTTACCGTGAAGCAAGAAAATACGCTGCAGAAAGAAAACAATTCAAAACATCTATTGACAAGTTTGCTCCGGTCTTCACAATGCTCACAAGCATGAAAATGGAGATTCTTGCGGCTAGAACCCTTCTTTATGAAACAACAAAGATGGTTGACTTGCGTTGGGCTTATGGGCATTTGGTAGAACATGGAAAACCTGAAGAAATCACTACTGATATCAGGCAGAATGATAAATTCTATGCCAAAGTAGCAGCTGTGCTTACTCCTATGAGCAAAGCTTATGCGACAGAAGTAGCCAACAGAGTCTCTTATAAAGGAATCCAGATTCACGGCGGTACTGGCTATATGAAAGACTTTAATGCTGAAAGATTCTATAGAGATGCCAGAATTACCAATATTTATGAAGGAACCACTCAGCTCCAGCATGTGGCTGCCATCGGAGGCATTGTCCAGAGAGTACTTGATCCTATTATGGATAAATTCGCGGCTCTGCCATATCAGGGAAAACTCATGAGGCTTTCTACTCAGATTCATGAAATGCGTAAAAAACAGCAAATAGCTGTTCAATATGTTGCAGAAAAGAAAGACTCGACTTATTTTGACATGGTTACAAAACATCTTGTCGATATGGAAACCTATATCTTTGTAGGTTACCTGATGCTCAGAGATGCTCTGAAAGTTTCCGAAAGAGAAACCATTGCAGAAAGGTTTATCCTGGATGCGGTTCCGGAATTTGACAGATCATACGCTGTAGTAATGAGCGGCGATGTAACACTAATAGATAATCACAAAGAAATTCTTGATTACTAATCCTTAAGGAGGATCATGAACGACGCATACCTTGCAAAGGCAATGGAGAAAGTCCCTGATAAAAGGGCACTTATTCTCCTTGCTTCCAAGAGAGCAAAACAACTCGCGAAAGGTGAAAGACCTTTGATAAAACATTCAGAGCTCGATTTTCTTGATGTAGCTCTTCTTGAAATCGGCGAAGGGTTGCTCTCATACGAACTTCCAAACACGAAGCAATCAGACGGTTTGCTAGACTAGGAAGCTAATAGAATTAAGGAGTGGGAAACCACTCCTTTTTTTATCTCTCAATCACTCTTACTATTTTTCAGAATTCTTGATCCGATGCAAACAAGGATGACACCAAACCAATGCGTCCGTTTGTAAGGGGAACAATCGTCCCTCGGCGCTTTAGGAGAAACACGCCCTACCATCTGCTTGAAATATGTCATATTAGAATTCGAAAATCATTTCGTCATAGGTATAACTATTTGTGATGAATTAAAGATCAGGAGGGTCGATCTTTTACATCGGCTTCTTTTAATTGCAGTTGAAAGTTCTAAAAAAACCCATCAATTATCAATTATCAATTATCAATTATCAATTATCAATTATCAATTTTCCATTTTCCATTATCCCCCATTCTCTCACTCATTTTCAATTTTCAATTTTCAATTTTCCATTGAATTAAGGTAGGGACACCTCTCCGCAGAGCGTGGCAAGCTCCGGAGTTTATAACGCAGAAGCGTTAGCGTCCGTATATAAAAGGTGACCACTGTCACCCGGCGCTTTAGGAGAAACACGCCAAATAGAAAAAGTGCCATGTCTAATTTCCTGTTATTTATCCTGTGTTTATCCGGGGAAGAAGTTCTGAATTTGTTCCTACTGTCAATTCCTGCCTCTATTCTTAGGCAAACTAAGAAAAACACTTATCATCATTAACTCCGTTTTATTATATAAGAAGTTTTCAGGACTATTTTATTTTTTGATTCAGTTTTATAATTAATTGTTATAATTAGCAGTGGATTATCATAACATTTATCAGGTTGCAAATGAAAACAATTTCTATCAAGACACCCAGGCAGGGTTTTATAAATGTTATCGTTGAAAAAGATTCTCTCGTTCTTGGAACATGGCAGGGAATCTATTTCTGCGAATTTGATGGATCTAGAACAAGAAATTTTCACATCTATATACAAGGAATAAACTAATGAAAATCAGAAGGTTTTTTGCCAGAAATAGAGTACTGCTGGTACTTGTTGGAATTTTACTTCTCTTTCTTTTCTATTACTGTTATCTGCACAGACATCCCAGAACGGACAATGCTTTTGTCATAGCAAATACTATTCCTATTTCTTCCTATGTATCGGGTTATATCACTGATGTTTATGTCGAAAACAATCAGGAAGTCAAAAAAGGAGATAAACTTTTTACTATTTATACTACTCCCTATGAACTGGCACTCAAACAGCTTGAGGCTGAGCTTAAAGCAGAACAGTACAATTCCAAAGCTCTCGCGAATCAAATCAAACAGAAAGAATTGGCTTATCAGGCAGCTACGGCTCAATTTAAAAACGCCGACTATCTAGCTCTTCAATCAGAATGGCTGGCTAACAAGAATGCGGTTTCAGATCAGGACGCTGAAGTAAAGGGTTCTCAGAAAGATGTGGCAAAAGCTAATCTTGAAATGGCAGCAACCGAACTCGAAATAATCAAAAACCAGTACCAGAACTCTCTTGCCACTGAAGAAAGCCTTGCTGCTCAGGTGGCAAATGCTAAAGTGAATCTTGAAATGACAACTGTTTACGCTCCTGCAAACGGAATAATATCAAATATGTATATTACAAAGGGGATGTATACGGCACCTGGCTCGGCACTGTTTGGTGACGCCCTTTTTTCATTTATTGAAACTGATAAGTGGTGGGTACAGGCTAATATTAAGGAAACAGAACTTGATAAAGTAAAAGAAGGCCAGAAGGTTTGGATGAAACTATGGATATATCCTGAAAAAGTTTTTGAAGGCAAGATCTCCAAAATAGGTTGGAATGTAAACCGTCAGGAATCCTCTATGACAAACTTCCTCCAGAATGTAAAAGATGAAAACGAGTGGTTCCTTCTCCCTCAGCGTTTCCCAGTCCAGGTAGAAATTATTGATAAAGATATCAGCAAATATCCTCTTCATGTGGGGCTTACTGCTACTGTTGTTATAAACACAGAAGATTACATTTGGGAACATCTTTTCTGGCAGATTGACTGGTGGTAAGAGAATTTATGATTTATGATTTATGATTGATGATTTATGATTGATGATTTATGATTGATGATTTATGATTGATGATTTATGATTGATGATTTATGATTGATGATTGATGATTTATGATTGATGATTTATGATTGATGATTTATGATTGATGATTGATGATTGATGATTGATGATTGATGATTTGGAAGATATAACTGCAGGAAACAAAATTTTCATGACACAGGATGAATTAAAAACAAGAACAAAAGAGTTTGCGATCCGGATCATTAATCTATGTGCAGCTCTTCCTGATAATGCTATTGGTAGAACAATACGAAATCAATTAATCAGGTCGGGATGTTCCGTCGGAGCAAATTACAGAGCGTCCTGCAGGGCAAGGTCAAAAGCAGAATTCATTGCAAAACTGGGAATTGTAATAGAAGAATCCGACGAAAGTTCATTCTGGCTGGAGCTTATAATTGAGGCTAAAGTCATGAAGAAGGAACTCGTAGCGCCTTTACTAGCCGAATCAAACGAACTGACTGCTATTTTTGCTAAGGCTGTTATCTCTTCAAAGAACAAATCATCAATCATAAATCATAAATCATAAATGCTTTTTCTCAAACCGATACAAAAATTCACAAATGCCTACGATCCATCAAGAAATGCTTTTGTTCTTGCAATTCAGGCTCTTATTCCGGCTTTGATAAGCACTGCCGTCTATCTTTATTTCAGAAAACCTTTAAGCGGTAATTTTATTACTTTCTCTGCATTCACACTAGTAACTACTTTTTTCATAACAACCTATAGAATAAAAATTCAGGCTGTTACTTTGACGCTTTTTGTCTCTCTTGTGGGAATCGTAATAATAAATGTCTTTTACAAGCATATTTACACCATGCTTATTCTGCTTTTTCCTGTCCTGCTCTTTGCTTTTAGTTCAATCAAGTACAAATACCTGGCGCTTATGGTTCCTTCTTTCATTGCAATATCCATTCCTCTTCCGGTCGGTTGGTATCAGGCGGCAAACAGATGCATAGAAGTCGTTATTTCCTGGTTTATATGTCTTTTTTGTCTGGCTCTCTATGAACTGCTCTTTACTAAATATCGTTTCAGATCCAATTTGCTTTACTGCGCAGAACTTATCAATGATTTATTCATCCTTACTACAACGGTTAACAAACGTGAAGCTTCAAACAAGATTAAACACAAATATCTTTTCAGAAAACACGCTCTTTACAGGACTGACATCGTTACTTCAAGAGTTTTCAGCAGTAATAATGAAAGGTTTATGTATAAGATACAGAATGTAATTACGAAATTCACTCCTCTTGTTTACAGCGATACTTATATCTTCCCCAATATTAAATTCTTTGTTTACGGGATTAGAGATGTATTTACTCTGTACAGAAGGCTCCATCGAGATCTATCACTTATGACTGAATTTGAACTCAATATTGAAAAGCTCTGTTCCCATATTCCCCTGACTGACAGAATAATTGAAAATCTATACGAAAGGATTGATAATCAAATTAATTCTGTAAGAGAAAGAAAGTCTCCGGAAAAAATATATAGAGACGACAACCTTACAAAAGACTGGCTGGAGAACTATGAAGCTTATTTAATATCTCCTCCTTCAGATTCATCCAAAGCAGAATCCAACTTTTTCTTAGGTATAAAATACATCATTCTTGACTTGGATGCTTTGAGAAGAAAACTCAGAAAAATCAAATATGCAGGTATGTAATGAAAGACCTCTATCTTGAAAGTTCACGAAAGCTTTTTCTTCAGGAAGGTATATGTGCCTCAGTAGCTTTTACTATCGCGCTGATAATCAACTACACCATGAAGATTAACCATGGATACTGGCTGGCGCTGACTGTGGGAATAATGTTTGCCATGCCGCTACAGGGCATGATTGTCCAGAGAGCATCAGATAGAATGTTAGGAACGATTATCGGGCTTCTTTTCTCTTTCTTCTACCTAAGCATCTTTGCATATATGGACTACAGATGGACTTATCTCCTTCCGCTCTTTTTCTTTTTAATGTATTACGCTTTTTATATATCAAACAACTATCTTATAATGGTTGTAGTGATGGTTACTTATGTGCCTATACTTATTGACCTGACTGTTCAGAACACTTTGCCTCTTTTTCCTACAATGATGATTAGATTGATCAATACGGCGCTTGGCATTATCATTGCTTTGGTTTGTGAATATACTATCTTCCGTTTTGCCTCCAGTTCCGCAAAAGATACAAAATACTATATCAGAGAATATTATAAAACAATAGGAAACATAATATCCCTCTCCGGAAATTGTTTCATTTCCCATTCAAAATACTCAAAAAATATGGCATCCAGTATCCGAAAAATGATGAACTCAATAGCCGCTCTTGAATCTCTTTATATCTTTATGCGCAATGAAATAGATTACACAAAAAATAAGGAAGAAATTTTGAACCGCTTCTTCTTTAATTGTAATAGAACGGTTAACTGCGCAAGAAAAATACTAGCCATTATGGTGCATGACAAACTCGATGAATCAGTAATATCCAGAGATAACTTCAGTAAAATTAACAACTCAATTTCAGCCAAATATAACAATATAGTAAAATATGTCTACGACAAGGATGATGATTATAAGGACAAATTAGACTCTATTATAAACTTTCTTGAAAAGAAGCACACTTCTCCCACTTACTCATATTTAAGCGAACTAGCCGAACTAAATAGTATTTTTGACGATTACATTGATTATGTCCATCTTCACAGATATCCCAAAACCATAGACAAAGCCTGAAACTTCAAAATGAAACTTTTATAGGATCTGACTCATGGGCTTTTCGTCTGCATTTATCGATACAACTTCTGAAATAAACATATCATGGGAGCCAAGTGTCTTAATCTCTTTTACTACACATTCAATACTAATTGGCGATTCTTCTATAATAGGAGAAGAGATTTTCCTAGCTTTTCCCTGTAAGTTTAATGATTTTGGCAGATTCAATATCGAGAGAAAAGTATTTTACTATCCCTCTAGATTCCTTATCACAAATTCAGGATTTATTTTTATAACTACTACTTATTTCATGATAATTGGTTACACTATATTAATTATAGTATAATTAGTCATGAACCAATATTAAATCTCCGAACAGAAAGGATATCCTTGATTCCTAAAAAGATAAAATTTAGAACTAAAATATTTCTACTCATCATCTTTGTATGCATTTTGCTTACTGCAATATTGAGTTTAACAGAGACTTATTTGGATTATGCTTATAAAAAAAAATCTACCAAAATTGCCGATCAATGCATTAATGAAATTTTCGAATGGGAAAACAACCATTTTGTTGATAGATTGGGATCCTTCGCGGAATTGTACCTTAAGGCTGAGGCTAAAAATTTAGCCAATGAAGTTTTGAAAGAATATGTTAAGTCTGGCAAAAGTTACGAAGCTTTAAAAGGTAACATATTACTAAGAAATACTTTTAATAATTCTGAAGGAATCGATAAGACAAACAGTGTTCATATAGATTTAATATATGACAAAAAAACTATATTGGTTTCCATTCATCCGGAAACAGAAGGGAAAGATCCGGATAAGTTACTAAAGACCGGAGTAGACAAACGCATTAATGCCTGGTATAAATCTATAAAAAATACAGATGTACAATATTTTGATTATTATGATAGCAAATCTAACCTAACTTATCGTTTATATGGAATATTATATGTAATACCCGATACAAAGTTGATTCTATCTTACATAATAGAGATTAATAGCTACATCAAACCTCTATCGGCTCATCTGATTGCCGAAAGAGATTCTTTGAAAGAGGGAACGATTGTTGCATTATCAGACTCCTACGAAGGCATTCAAGTGCATAAGCTCTATTCTTTAATAATTTCTGTTGTGGTTATCCTTCTACTGTCTATCCCATTAATACTTTGGCTGACAACATCAATTACGAAACCTATAACCACTCTAAGAAATGAAGTCTTGAAGATGGGAAAAGGAAATTTTAACATAAAAATAGCGGAAACAGGTACAGTCGAAATTGCTGATCTGATGCACTCTTTCAATTCTTTAGGTAAAGATCTGGTCGAATATACTTTAAAGTTGGAAAAAGAAGTTGCATTAAGAGAAAAATTATACGCAGAACTGGAAGTTGCCCGCACAATTCAGGAAAGTCTTATTCCTCATGACTTTCCTAATCTAAAAGAGTTCAGCCTTTATGCAAAACTTATTCCTGCCCAAAATGTGGGTGGAGACTTTTACGATTTTTTCTTTATTGACAAAGATCATTTTTGTTTTGCGATCGGCGATGTATCCGGCAAAGGAATACCTGCCGCGATTTTCATGGCCGTAACAAGAACTCTCCTGAGAGCTAAAATAAATGACTCATTGAATTCTGCCAAAATAATGAATGCAATGAATAATGAAATCCTAAAAGAGAATAATCAATCTTGTATGTTTGTAACTCTTTTTATAGGTATCCTTAATATTAAAACAAATGAGTTGGATTACTGCAACGCAGGTCATAATCCTCCTCTTTTTTCTCATTGCAATGAAAGATTTGACTACGCGTTTTCCAGTAAATCATGTCCTCTCGGAGTAGATATTATTAATTCTGTTGCATATAAAAGCGAAAAGATAAGGCTTTCACCCGGAGATATGTTGTTTTTATATACTGACGGAGTTACTGAAGCGGAAAATAAAAACTACGATTTATTCTCTGAAGATAGACTAAACGAGGTTCTAAATGACAATAAAGATAAAGATAAAGACCTCGCTACTATAATCAATAAAGTACTCGAATCTGTTCAGGCTCATGCCAAAAATATGGAACAGTTCGATGACATAACTATATTGCTTTTAAGATATGGTAGCTCCAAATAATCTCGGTTTGATTTCTCATGAAAGGAGCATCGATTAGTATAGATATATTCTTTTTCCATGTCCTTTGACTTTGGCAATATCTATAGCATTATTAGCAACTTCAAGAGTTTTCAATATTATATCTTTCACTTGCTTTTTCTATTTCCTTTGTTATATCAGCAATAACTCCATAAAATTTATTTTCTCTCATTTTGAAGACTTCCGAGGATATCCATCTTACTCCTTTCTCCGGATGATTGATTTTAAACTTGATTTTTTTAGGGAATTCCTTAGATCCCATCCAGCTTTGTACGATTTCAATATCGTCATGATGAACTAATTTCAACCATAACTTGCTATCTTTAAAAGCATCATGCCTTGTAATTCCGTATATTTCTAAAATAGCATCACTTATAAATGTATATTTGAACGAATCCTCATCGTTATCCGCTGTTTCCCCTATCCAAAGAATGGTATGAAGCTTATTGATAACCTCTTCCAAATCTTTTCTTCTCTCTCCATCTGCACAATAATTAGTGATATCCTCTATGGTGCCGACAATCCTTAGAAGAGTTTTATCTTCTTTAAGAATAGGCGTTATTGTCAATAGTCCTATTCTTTTCTTGCAGGTTCCGGGAATATAAGTCTGATAATTGGATATCCTTTGCTTCGTTTGCAAGACTTTATGTTCTAGCTCCAATATGGGAAAATATTCTTTAAAATCAAAAAGATCACTCGAAGATTTGCCTGCTATGCTCTCCTTATTATATCTTCCTCCAAAAAGATTAAGAAAATTCTCATTAACATTAGTATATTTCAGCTTGTGGTCTTTAATGTATCCCACGAACGGCAGGTTTTGCATCAGAAGCCTAAACCTGTAAATTTCTGTCATTAATCCTGTATTTGTTGCCTGGAGTTCAGAGCAATAATCATGAAGAGCTTTTATTTTTTGAGCAATATTGGGATCTAAATCCTTAATATCCAAATCGGAATTTTCATAATTGTCATTCGTCTGTCTTTCCTGCAAATCTGAAATAACATCAACTGATACATTTAAAAACTGTGCCATTATTCTTATGTCTGCGTCACAGGGCCGATATATACCTCTTTCCCAGGAAGAGATAGTCTCTCTTGTTTTATTTAAATATTTAGCGACTTCTGCTGCTGCGATTTTCTTTTCTTTTCTGATTTTCTTAAACGCTCGACAATAGAACATATGCATTACCTTCTTGTTTAATTACATGAAATAACTACATATTATTATATGCCCTCTCAGTAAAAGAGAAGAAACATCACAAAAAAAATCAATAACAACTATCCATTTCCCACTTTCAACTTTCCATTTTCAACTTTCCATTTTGACCCATCAACCATCAACCATCAACCACCAATTTTCAATTTTCCATTTTCCATTTTCAATTTTCCATTTTCAATTTTCAACTATTCTCCCTTCTCTCACTCATTTTCAATTTTCAATTTTCAACTTTCAATTTCCCACTGTTCACTGTTCAGGGTTTACCATCTGCTCGTTACCTATGCTTATGCTGTACATCACATTCTTCTCCGCATAATGGCTGATCCAGCTAGACCCATTGCCTGAGGCCGTATTCGGTCGTGCCTCCATCGATATATTTCCCGGTGATCCGGAGTCAGTATACCACTGTCTAACCGGGTGCAGGGATAAGCAGGGCGCGGTGTCTGTCCACGATGTGTTGTTGTCTCTTGGCACTGGCTGCTTCTTCCCGTCCGCATAGGAGTAGAAAGTAATAGGGAGTGTCGTGTTTTGATATATCTGGTGCAGCTCGGCGCTTGTGTTAGGGTAAAAAGCGGTGTAGATACCCTCTATTTCCAGGAAGGCTAAAGATACATCACCATTTTCGTATGAGATCACAAACTCTAACAAATTGTTGCTATCAGATCCGTTATCAGTCCACCTCCATTTATATTCAATGTCCGCACTTCCATTGGCGGGGATGGTAAACGATTCCGGACTCTCTATTTTTGCGTGCACCTTCGATATCAACTCAAAATTTAAGTCGTAATCCAGTGTATTAAAAACCCTTATACTGTGGGGAATATAAACCCATGCCATCGCACCATTAGCGATACAAACTAATACCATAATCAGCATAGCCAATATTCCCTTATTCATAATCTCTCTTTTCATATCAGTCATACTTCCTTGTTTTTATAGTGACGCTTACTTCCATTTCTCGAATAATTTTTATTAAAAAGGGGCGGTAACTCCGCCCCCTTAAAAAAAAAGCCTGAACACATTCATTCGGAGATCAAGTTGCCTCAACTCCCTTGACCTCCAATCCCATCTTTATATGCCTGTATTCCATGTATTTCTTTACGGTAATATCGCGGGGCCCGGTTGCCCCGGATCTGGCGGAGTGGCTGGTTGGCTATTGTTCGGAACATTAGGAATAATGGGAAGATCATTATTTGGATTATAGTTGTTATTGTTCTGACCCGGCGGAGTGGCTGGTTGGCTGTTGTTAGAATTATCGTTGCTATTGTCGTTGGGGGTATAGCCTTGCTGCCTCGTGTAATATGTCTCTAGTAATCCGCCGGAGCCATCTGTTGTGTTTGGGAGTGTGAGCTGCCCGGGGTTAAATAGTAGGGGTAATGTGTTATAATTGCCGGTGGTCACAACCTCCCAAGCGTCCATATACTTAAAACCCGCCGGGCTCGCTTGGTTCATGCTAAGAATAACTGCCTGCATCCAGCTATTCTTCCCCCCTGTTACCACCTTTGTAAACGCTTTGTAATCGAAGGGGAATACCTGTAACCAACACTGTGCGGTCAGCTGCGGACACGCAACGATAGTATAGTATTGTAATATGAAAGGTCTTCCTTTAGGGTTTCCGAAGGTCTTTGAGGAGCGGTCGAAATGCGCACTGGAAAATGAATAAACAGGTGTATTAACCGTTGAGGGGCTGGGGGTTATTAAGGTAAGATCCGGGGTGGTGGTGGTGCTAAATCCAACATCCAGATTTCCCTTAGTGTCTACATTGTTAACCCAAAAAGTATTCGCGAATATCACCGATGATTCGATCGGTGCCGCCATCTGTGATGCTAGTATCATGTAATTGCCAAGTAAGGGAGTAATCTGTTGCGTTTGGCATGGCGATTGGGCACCCATCATCCAACCTGAGTTATTTGTTAGAAAATGCCAGGCATTACCATTCGTGGCAGACGCAGGAATGAACAAACCTGTTGGTGTAACTCCGCTATTGTACGATTTGTAAGTCGTTCCCTCTATATTCTCCGCCGCCGCGGACATAATAATTGGCGTCTCATTCAGATTCTGTAATATAATTATTAAATTGTGCCCTGTATTTTTTATAGCATCCGTCCAGGCATTAGCGTCATTGTCATTAGAGTAAATTAGAATCTCATTTGCGAGATAACCCCTATAATCCCA